>Ga0307429_1000649_pt1 | contig 19203 bp, 22 predicted proteins | sample SalMarWE160230MG_FD_202151 | JGI IMG/M metagenome (GOLD analysis project Ga0307429, IMG submission 202151) | Salt marsh sediment microbial communities from the Plum Island Ecosystem LTER, Massachusetts, United States - WE1603-230 | ecosystem: Environmental > Aquatic > Marine > Intertidal zone >... | reverse complement strand
TTTCACCGAATTACGCTGAGCGAATAGGGAACCAAACTTCATACGCCGCATTCTGCTGAGATGGCAATGCGGTGATTGGCGATGAGCCCTACAGCACAAATACGTCCCTTAGCCCCGCTGCCTGGTTCAGGTCGCCGAATCAGGCGCAACAATTTATACAAACCCCTAGAAAGACATTTGTTTGGTGGTTTTGCTCGTCAGGGGCGCCCATTGGCCGCATTCATTCGATTCGCAAGAATGACATCTTTAGTGGCTAACGCATGGACAATTATCTATGCGGTTTTGATCGGAGGCTGGCAAATAAGCTCTTTGCTTAAAGGAGGGAGCTGGCCCGCCCTGCCGCTGTCATCCGTCATCGACAGGCTGGGATATGAACGTGGCGCAATCGATGCGACAGCAAGTGTTCATGAAATCGACTCAAGCATTGTGGAAACGTTGCTTCGGGTTCCGGCCATCGTGCTCTTACTTTTGGCTTCGGCACTGCTAACAGCATTTTACCTGTGGCTCGCGCGTATCGAAAAACAATATTCGTCGAATTGAAATTTAAAGTTGATGTCTGCTCGTGGCATTGTTCGAGCGTTTGCTACATTGCAACGCCACGTTACTATTGGGGCAGGCACAAACGCGCAACGTTGTCTGTTTGTGTCGATTCAATTATTGCGCCCGCGCGCTGCTTCGCCGAGTTTTGCAGCCCATTCGCACTACTAGCGGTGATCTGCCCCATTCAGACGGAATCAAGAATAACTTGGCATTGCCGATCTGAAGGGGGATGCCATGCCGCGAAGGAGGCATTCGGCTGAAGAGATTACCCCGAAGCTGCGCCAAACTGATGTTTTGTTGGCGCAGGGACAGACTGGGGCGGAGGTGGCCCCGGTTCTGGGTGTGACAGAAATTGAGCTGCGTAATGAATTGCGCAATGTAGAACTATTCTATTCATTGCGGGAGGCTAAGTTTGTGATCGAACAATGGCGCCGGCACTACAACACGATCCGCCTGCATTCCTCGCTCGGCTATCGAGCGCCTGCACCCGAGGTCTTCATCCTACCCGCCGAAAAAACCGCAGCGCTACGACCATCGCTAAACTAACATTCCATGTGATTCCGTCAGCGAGGCCGGTCATTCCCTGGCAAATGACCCGCATCCCACACCTGACCCGGTCTCGACGCAATCGATGAAAAAGCACATTCTCCGCGCCATGTGACAATAATAATCCGCCCTGTAGAATACCGACATGCGCCAGTTGTTGAGCCTTCATCCGGACTCGCGTTGTTTCGCAGAGGCACACATTGAAGTCGAGGTCGCGCGCCCGCGCGCCAATAGTTTGGTGGTGTCCTATATCGTGACCGGCAAGTTGAGCGACGTCTGCATGCCGCCTATCTTAGCGGTTGCGCGCAGCGACGGACTTTGGCGACACACATGCTTCGAGGCATTTGTCCGAGCTTCTTCGGGCACCGCCTATTACGAATTCCATTTTGCGCCCTCAAAACAATGGGCCGCATATTGGTTCAGTAGCTACCGAAACGGAATGTGTGTGGCGGCCGAGATTAGCGCGCCTCCAATTGAGATCCGATCGTGCCCCGACCGCTACACATTGCAGGCCTCGCTACAGTTGGATCGCTTGTCGCGTTTGCCACGTACGGCTTCGTGGTATCTCGGTTTGTCGGCGTTGATCGAAGATACCAGCGGCCGCATGTCCTATTGGGCGCTGGCGCATCCACCCGGGAAGCCGGATTTCCATCACGCTGGCTGTTTTGCGTATGAGTTTTGTCCGGCCGTGCAGCTATGAAGTTTGGCATTGATCGGCTTGTTGCCGAACCCGCTTTGCGTGAGCCGCTCCGTGGCAAGCGCGTGGCGCTGCTCGCGCATCCCGCTTCCGTCACGGAAGACCTGACGCATGCGCTGGATGCGCTTGCCGCATGCGGCGATGTGAAGATCAGCGCTGCTTTCGGTCCGCAGCATGGACTGCGCGGCGACAAGCAGGACAACATGATCGAATCGCAGGACTTCAACGATCCGGTGCATGGCATCCCCGTCTTTAGCCTTTATGGAGAGGTGCGCAAGCCGACGGATGCGATGATGGAAACGTTCGATGTAATTCTCGTCGATCTGCAGGATCTGGGTTGCCGAATTTATACATTTATCACGACTCTGCGCTACGTGCTCGAAGCGGCATCGCAACATCACAAGGCTGTCTGGGTGCTGGATCGGCCTAATCCTGTGGGTCGGACCGTCGAAGGTTTGACGCTGCGTAACGGCTGGGAAAGCTTTGTCGGCGCAGGACCGTTGCCAATGCGTCATGGGCTCACGTTCGGCGAGTTGGGCCTGTGGTTCGTCAGCACGCTCAAGCTCGATGTCGATTATCGGGTCATCGAGATGCAGGATTGGTCGCCCGATGCCGCCCCGGGGTTCGGCTGGCCGTTGGGCGCGCGCGCGTGGATCAATCCCAGTCCCAATGCTCCCAACTTGTGGATGGCGCGCGCCTATTCGGGGACGGTAATGCTCGAGGGTACGACAGTCTCGGAAGGGCGCGGCACCACTCGGCCGCTCGAACTGTTCGGCGCTCCCGATATCAATGCGCGAGCAGTCGTGAAGGAAATGGAGAATCTTGCTCCGCGGTGGCTCGATGGTTGCCGCTTGCGCGAGTGTTGGTTCGAACCGACATTTCACAAACACGCGGGCCAACTTTGTCACGGCGTGCAGATACACACGGACGCTCCTAGCTACAATCACCAGCAGTTCAAGCCCTGGCGCGTTCAGGCGCTCGCCTTCAAGGCGATTCGCCGTTTGTGCCCAGGCTACCCGCTATGGCGCGATTTCGCCTATGAGTACGAGGATGGCAGGCTCGCCATCGATGTCATCAACGGCGGCCCGTTATTGCGAGAATGGGTCGACGACTCATCGGCGATACCGCAGGACCTAGATCTGCTGGCGCTACCAGATGAGCAGGCCTGGTCGATCCAGCGTCAACAATACCTGCGCTACCGAGAGGCGTAGGAGGCAGACAGCTCATAGGTGTGTGTTAGCGCGATGAATATATCACGCACTCAGTCGGTGCCGGTTGCTCGAGCCCGCTGCGCGTGCGCATAAGGACCCGAAATGGCGGTCGCTTCGGCGCCCGCCCCGGGCAAACTTTGTAAAGGTTCTACGTCACGCAGATCTGAGGCTGATTCAGCACTTCCAATCACTATTCACATCATCGGTGATGCCGTCGGCCCAGGTCGCGACGACCCTCAGCTCCTGATTTAATGCAACGAGATCGGCGCGAGCACCCGGAACTAGTGCTCCGCGCTCGTTGTCCAACCCGAGAAATCGCGCAGGAGTCAGCGAAGCGGCGCGGAGCGCGTGCTCCAGGGGGAGCCGCGCCAGCTTGACCGCATTGCGCACCGCCGAGGCCATATCCAGGTGCGCGCCCGCCAGGGTGCCCTCTTCCGTCGTCAGCCGTCCGTCAACAAGCTTGATCGTTTGACCAATCAATTCGAAACGGTCCAGCGATGTCCCGACCGTCGGCATGGCATCGGTAACCAGGGCAATTCGGTCGGAGCCTTTCGCAGCAAATGCGGCGCGAGCTGAAACGGGATCGACATGGATCCCATCAAGGATGAGACCTGCCGTCAGCCGCTGATCCGCCAATGCCGTGCCAACGATCCCCGGGGCACGCGCACTCAACGGCGGCATTGCATTGAACAGGTGGGTGACGCCGGTCGCGCCATCCGCGATGGCCTGCATCACAATGGCAGCAGGCGCCTCGCTGTGCCCAATCGAAATCCGCACACCCGAGGAGGCCAACGTACGAACAAAGCCCGTTGGAACGCATTCGGGCGCGAGTGTGACCAATGACCTGCCGGCGCCGGCGAGTTGGCACATTTCCTCCAGGTCGCCTGGACGTGGTTTCGCGATCCGATCGGGCCGGTGCACGCCCGGACGCCGAGGACTGATGAAAGGGCCTTCCAGGTGCAGGCCAAGGACCCCGTCCCGGCCACTGATCGACCGCGCTGCCGCGACGGCGGTCCGCATCTGTTCCCAAGTATCGGTGATCAGGGTTGGGAGGCAGGCCGTGGTGCCATAACGACGGTGTGCCCGGGCAATGGCGCGCATGCCATCGGCGGTCGGTTGATCGTTAAGGAGAACGCCACCGCCTCCATTGACTTGCAGGTCCGTGAAGCCGGGAGTCAAGAAGGCGCCCGCCGGGAGGCGCGTCTGCGGCCAAACGGGGGGAACCTCGCCCCAAGATGCAAGCCCAACGAGGCGTCCGTCCCGGACCAGCACCGCAGCTTTGGCATGCCAGCGGTGACCGTCAAAAACACGGTCCGCCAGGACCGCATGCTCGTCGGCGATTGAAATATTGTTTCGACTCGGGCTCATCTATATCCATGCGGGCTGGATTGGTAACGCAACAAGCCCAATTTAAGCTAACGGACGCCGAATACCCAGGCTATCACGGGCCGACGCTAGTACCGTCTGCCGACAGGATGATGCGCCGATTCGGCGCGATGAGGCGCAAAGTTTGCGCGCTTTTGCTGATCGCGCCCAAGGCGACGGGAAGAGAAACAGCATGGACCGGTTGGTCGTTCGTGGCGGCAAGCACATTGAAGGCTCCGTCCAGATTTCCGGGGCGAAGAACGCGGCTCTGCCGCAGATTGCCGCTGCGCTGCTCAGCTCCGAACAGCTGGAGTTGGCGAATGTCCCCGAAGTGACGGACGTCGACACTATGCTCGTGCTGATGCGCGAGTTTGGCGTGGTTGCCACCCGCGGGCCTGAGCATATGCTGGTGCTGGACGCCAGCGGAGCCCGAAATGCGCAGGCGCCCTACGACATAGTCCGCCGCATGCGCGCCAGCATTCTCGTCCTGGCGCCGCTGCTGGCCCGTTTCGGTTCGGCGCGCGTGTCCCTGCCGGGAGGCTGTGCGATCGGCGCGCGGCCGATCGACCTGCATCTGAAGGCGCTGGATGCGCTCGGGGCCGACGTGGACATAGAGTCCGGTTACATTCGCGCGCGCACCAAAGGCGACGGGCTGCGCGGCGGCCACCTTGTGCTATCCTCCCGGTCCGTAGGGGCGACCGAGACGGCCTTGATGGCGGCGACCCTCGCACGGGGTGAAACCGAGCTCCTAAATGCTGCGCGCGATCCCGAAGTCTGCGATCTTGCGCTTTGCCTGACCGCAATGGGAGCGCGCATCGACGGTGCCGGGACAGATCGGATTCTGGTGCAAGGAGTGGATGCCCTCCACCACGCCCGTCACGAACTGATCACCGACCGCATCGAGGCTGGGACCTACGCCATCGCCGCCGCCATCAGCGGTGGTCATCTTGAGATCCTCGGCGCCCATCTCGAGCACCTCGGGTCGGTCTGCGCGGTCCTAGAAAGTGCCGGAGCTCAGATCTGGCCGACCGATCGAGGTCTGATGGTCGTCCGCTCGGGCCCCTTGCAGGCCATCGACGTAGCGACGGAACCTTACCCTGGATTTTCCACCGACCTACAGGCGCAGTTCACGGCCTTGATGACCGTTGCATCAGGTGCATCGGCCGTCCGCGAGACTGTGTACGAAGCCAGATTCATGCACGTCCCCGAACTCGTGCGGCTTGGTGCCAACATCTCGCTGCAAGGCTCGACGGCGCTCGTGCGTGGCGTCAAGAAACTGCACGGCGCGGAAGTAATGGCTACTGACTTGCGCGCATCGGTGAGCCTGGTCCTCGCCGCCTTGGTCGCTGAAGGCGAAACGACCGTCCACCGTATCTACCATCTCGATCGCGGCTATGAGTCGCTCGACCGCAAGCTGGTGCAGTGCGGTGCGGATATCCAGCGAGTGGCAGGATGACGACAGGTTCACAACCTAGTCCGCTGTTCGTCGGCGTTGACGGTGGCGGCACGGGTTGCCGTGCGCGCATCGAGGACGCGGAGCGACGCTTGCTCGGGACCGGCATTGCCGGTCCGGCCGCATTGCGCATAGGGGTCGACAAGGCGCTTGCCGAGGTGGAAAAGGCCTGCCGCCTCGCCCTTGAGGAAGCCGGGCTTGGCTCCAACGCGCTAAGCTCCGTGCATGCTGCCGTCGGGCTTGCTGGGGTCGGCCGCAAAGGTGTGCTCGAGCAGGTTGTGCTGCGGACACATCCGTTCCGCTCCGTCATTTACACTCATGACGCGACGATCGCCTGCATTGGGGCGCATGGCGACCGAGATGGCGGCATCGTTATCGTTGGAACGGGTAGCGTCGCCTTTGCCATTGTCGGCGGACGCGAGGTCAGGGTTGGCGGCTATGGCTTTCCCATATCCGACGAGGGTAGCGGAGCAGAACTCGGGCTGCACGCGATCCGCCTGGCGCTACGGGCCTATGACGAGCGTGCCGTCGGCAGCAGCCTCACGCACGACGTGATGATGCGCTTCCACGACGATCCATTTGAGGTCGTTGCCTGGGTGGATCACGCGACGGCCACGGACTATGCGACATTCGCGCCTTTGGTGATACGGCATGCGGACGCAGGAGATCCGGTCGGGCGGCGGATCCTCCGGGACGCTGCGGAACAGGTCGACGAACTGGTGCGCCGGCTATCCGAGTGCGGCGCTTCTCGCGTCTCTCTGCTTGGCGGGCTCGCATCGTCGATGCAGCCTTGGCTGGCGCCGGATGTCCAGCGCCGGCTAGTTCAGGTCGAGGGGGATGCGGTGGATGGCGCCTTGCATATCGCTCGGCGTGCCGTCATGAAGGAATAGTGCTCACCCGTCGGCGTATCGCAATCGAGCGAATGCCGGCCACGCTTACGGCATAACCGAGACAGGTCATGCGCACCGAGCAAATCAGCCCACGCTACGTGGAACTCGATTCCTGGCCCGCAGCCGAGATGATCGCGGCCATGTATGAAGGGCAACTTGCGGCGGCCGCTGCGGTTTGCAATGCCCTTGGCGCAATTGCAGCAGCTGTCGAAGACGCGGTGCCGGCGCTGCAGCGAGGCGGACGGATCGTCTACGCCGGAGCCGGCACGTCTGGGCGCATCGGCGTGCAGGACGGGTCCGAGCTACCGCCAACCTACGACTGGCCTGCCGATCGTCTTGTGTTTGCAATGGCAGGCGGGCTTGACGCGCTTGTTCGGAGTACCGAGCAGGCCGAGGACAACGAGGCCGCCGGCGCGCAGGCCATGGCGGACGCGAAGATCGGCGCCAATGATGTAGTCATCGGCGTCGCAGCGAGTGGCACGACTCCTTTTACGATCGGCGCCTTACGGGCGTCCAGTGCCTTGGGTGCGGTGACGATCGCCGTCGCCAACAACCCGGGCGCTCCACTATTCGAGGTCGCTCGCCATCCTATCCTGGCCGACACGGGAAGCGAGGTGATCGCCGGTTCCACTCGGATGAACGCGGGCACCGCGCAGAAGATCGTGCTGAACCTGTTCTCAACCGCTGTGATGGTGAAGATGGGTCGCGTCTATCGCGGTTTGATGGTGGATATGCGGGCGCGGAACGCCAAGTTGCGCCGGCGCGCAGAAGCCATGGTCAGCGAAATCGTCCATTGTCCGGAAGGCGACGCGGCGCATTATCTCGAACAGGCAGACGGGGACGTGAAGACGGCGGTTCTAATCGCCCTGGGATTGGGCCGTAGCGAAGCCGCGCAGTTGCTGCAGCGCCACGGGGGCAATCTGCGCTCCGCCATCAACGCGTTTACGGGCGACGATGGCTGAATCGCATACGGAAAGCGCGATGGCACGCGAGACCGCAGAAATCCCGGCGGCCGCCGAGCGTCTTTTAGCGCGGAGTGATGTGTTCGCGGCGGTCGTCGATCGGATCGAGCAGGCCAAGCCGCGCATTATCGTTTTCTGCGGGCGTGGTAGCTCGGGTCATGTCGGCGTTTATCTGCGCTATCTTTTCGAAGTGCGCCTTGGCCTACTCGCATCCGCCGCCGCACCTTCGGTCGTGACTGCCTACCAGCGGTCCCCGGAATTGCGCGATGCCCTATTCGTCGTGGTGTCGCAGTCCGGGTGTAGCCCCGATCTCGTCAAAGCCACTCAGGTGGCGCGCAAGCTTGGCGCGCTGACGCTTGCCATCATCAATGACGAAAACTCTCCCGTAGCCGCCGCATCCGAGCTGGTCCTGCCGATCGGCGCGGGAGCCGAACATGCCGTCGCAGCAACCAAAACTGTCGCCCTTTCAATGATTGCCGGGGCGCAGCTGGTGGCGGCGCTGGCGCACGACGAAGATCTGAAGGACGGTCTCCAAGATGTGCCGCTTCGATTGTCCGGCGCGCTTGCGTGCGACTGGTCAGCCTGGGCGAACAGTGCGGCGGGCGCGGCGGCCGCGTTTGTCGTTGGACGAGGATACGGCCTCGGTTGCGTCCGCGAGATCGCGCTCAAGGTCGCCGAAACCTTGCGGGTCCCTGCTCTCGGTTATAGCGCCGCCGAACTGCAGCACGGGCCGCGCGCATCGATCTCGCCCGCAACGCCGGTGCTGGTGCTGCGACAGAACGACCAAGCCGCCGCCACCGTCGACGACCTCGTGCATGAGCTGGACGACGCGGGTGAGACGGTGTTTATCGCCGGAGGCGCGGCGGGGACGCTACCTTGGATTGGCGACGGTCATCCAATTTGCGATCCAATCCTCATGCTCATCCCGGCTTATCGCGCCATCGAGGCGGCAGCACGCCGGCGGGGTTTCGATCCCGACTACTCGCCCTACCTGAGCAAAGTGACGCGCACTATGTGATACTGGACCGGTTCCGAGCCGTATCGAGCGATCGCCGCAATCACCAGCGCAGTCTTATAGGCCGCCGATGCGGCTGCGTTCCTCCGCGATAACCACTCAGAACATGGCGATCGCTCGACGCCACGGGGGAACTATCATCGGCCGCTTGCATCTCGTGCTGAGGACGGTGAGGGCCGATTGTCACGCGTTGAGGCCCCTGTGTTCGTTATTGAGATTCCATTGAGTCGCCGCGCCAGATAATCAGTGTTTTCAGCGTCTTCAGCCGCTCGCCGATCCCGCCCCTCAAAATCGTCATCTAGGAAGCAGATGCCAGCCCGCTCGAAGAGCCAATTGCCACGGCAGGCTCGGACGCCGGCAAAAAACATTGTGTGACCAGTGTATTGCCAGCCACGATTGACGTACGCCAGATGAATTGTACTTAACGATTATGCTTAAGCGGTATCGTAAAATCCAAGCTTCGAATGAAGTCGCCGGGACAGATCGTATATTGCATGCGATCGCGATCGGAGGCTTCCATGTTTCAGCGAACTATTGTTGTGTTGATCTTTGCTGCAGCGGCAGCGGCGTTGCTGATAATGTTTCCTGGACCGTTATTCAACGATATCTCAAACACCAGGCCGAACTTTTCGCCCACGTTTTCAGACACTATGCCAATGGATGCCGACGACCCGCAGACAATAGAGCTTCGTATTCAGGCCAAGTCTGCGATGAATGCTTTGGTGGGTAAGCACTCGCTGAGGGAAATTAGGAAAGAGAATGAGTCCAAGTGACTAGGTCCGGCGCGAACTCCAAACGCACTATTGTTCCGCCTCTGTCGCACCGGGCCGGAAGTTGACTAACCGGCACAACTTGCTCTTCCCTGAATCAATAAGACCGCCTCGCAGCGGTTTCTCCGAGATCTAGTCGCAGGGCATCACGCGTTTTACCTGCTGCTACCCTACCCGATATTTTCGTACGGGCCAGGTAACGGCGGTGCGACACTTTTATCCCCAGACTCGGCTTCTTTTTCTTCCGCTATTTGTTTTTCTGCCTGTTCCCAGTGCTCTTTATCATGTCCGTCCGGCTGGCCTTCGTCCAACCATATTTGGTACGCGCGTTCACGGATGGGCTGTTGCCTTTCCTCGTCATTCGCCACGATTGCCTCCCTTTTGGGTGTCAACGGTCATGGGATGACTTGGGTTCCATGGTGTTTGATGGTCGTCTCGATTTGGGTTCGTTTCGCTAAAATGTCGTGCACTCACCTGAAATAGGTCTTAATTCCTACGATAAAACATAAGGGGGTGCGGGCGTGTTGCGGTCGCACCGCCCTCACTTCATGCCGGACTCGGTATCCGTTTGAACCCCCATAGCAGACATGGTCGCGCGGGGATTGGGTCTATTATCGGCCCCCTATTTACGCGCACTTTGGCGCAGCCGCACCCCTGGGCCTCCGCCGTTATTGTCGATGAACTCGACGCCGCCCCGTTCGAAAGCCTGCCTCACAACTTCCAACGTTGAACGCCGGGGTTCGTTTACTCCGGCTTCTAGCTGTCGAACCGTCACAATACCGACCCGAGCCTGATTGGCGAGATCCTGCTGGCTCCAATCAAGGAGGCCGCGCGCCGCCCTGCATTGTGCTGGTTTGACCATGTCTGGAATGTGCCCATTTAACGCGATTCCATCAATTCTGTCGAAAAACGATTGACACGGTTATAATATCGTTTATAATCGTATACGTTGTTTTTAGATATTATGCTCACCATTCAAATTTGGAGTTGCGTCATGAGCCTCGAATTCGCTGCCGCTACCTACCGCGCCATCCGCGACCGTATCCGGGCGCAAGACCCCCAGATCGACGAGCAAACCTTAGCCGATACCGTGGAGGGTCTCACTGATCTGCACGAGATCCTCATGGCGGTCATCCGTGCCGCTCTTGCCGATGAGGCCCTAGCCGCAGGCCTTAAGGGCCGCATTGAGGAGATGCAGGGACGGTTGGACCGGCTCCAGGACCGGGCCGCCAAACGCCGCCAGATCGCCAAGGACGTGATGGTCGAGCTCGACCTGAAGAAGGCTGACCACCCCGGATTTTACCGCATCCATCCGGCCCGGAATGCCCGCCCTGATGGTCATCGATGAGGCGGCCGTCCCCAGCATCTATTGGGAGCCAAGGGAGCCGAGGCTCAACCGCCAGGGACTGGTCGCCGACCTCAAACAGGGCACCGAAATCACCGGCGTTGCCCTCTCCAATCCGGAACCAGTTCTGAGTGTGAGGACGAAGTGATGGGCTTCTCAGCAAAACAACTGCAGGCGCTGAAGCGCCAACCCAGCCGGTTCCATATTCGCACCCGCGAGGCCCATGGCCGCGAACTGACCTACCTGGAGGGCTGGTACGCCATCTCGGAGGCCAACCGCATTTTCGGCTTTGATGGCTGGAACCGGGAAACCCTGGAATCCCGCTGTGTGCTGGCGCGCGAGACCCGCGGCACCTTCCTGGCGGTCTATCTCGCCCGCGTCCGCATCACCGTGCAGACGGATGGCGCAACCATCATTCGGGAAGGCCATGGCACCGGCGAAGGTCGCGGGACTTCCCCGGGCGAGGTCCACGACATCGCCCTCAAGGCCGCCGAAACCGACGCCACCAAACGGGCGCTGGCGACCTTCGGAAAGCCGTTCGGGCTTGAGCTCTATCGAGGCGGCAAGTCTGCGGCGCCTCAGAAGCCCCTGCCCGCAACGCCTGTCCCGATGCCTGTGGACGCCCGCGTCGGCTTCCACCCCGATGATACGACCCCAATTCCAAGGCCGTCGCGTTATTACGGTCGTCGCCAGGATCTCGTCACCCGGGATCGGGCTCAGGCTCGACGTAATCTGGACGTCCAGCCCCCAGCTGACACCTCGATCGTGCCGGCCTCACCCAACCTCTTCCCATCTCAGATCGATAAGAGCGTTCTGGCCATCGCCGAGCCCAAGCGTCTGCGTGACAAAGCCCATCTGAAATTCGTCGCCTCGCAACCCTGTCTCGTTTGCGGCCGGCAGCCGTCCGATCCGCATCACCTGCGCTTTGCCCAACCCAGAGCGCTGGGTGTCAAAGTCAGCGACGAGTTCACTGTGCCGCTCTGCCGCGGTCATCATCGCCAGCTGCATCAGGCAGGCAATGAACAGGCCTGGTGGAAGGGTCTCAATATCAACGCCCTCGACACTGCCAAAGGACTATGGGAGCAGACGCACCCAAAATTGGCGGCGACGGTCGAAACCCGGCACTCCGACGCTAATGGGACCACGCCGGACATGCAGCCCTCCGATGAAGCGCCTTAGGCCTCCGCCGAATACTGACCGCGCCGACGACAAAACGAAGCCAATTTTTGCAATGCGATGAGCTCTCTCAAACAGATCGAAGCCAATCGCCGCAACGCGCTCAAGAGCACCGGACCGACAACGCCGGAAGGCAAAGAACGGTCGCGCCGCAATGCCGTACGCCACGGCCTCACGGCCGAGACCGTCATTGCAGCGTTAGAGGACTCAAAGGATTATCGGGGGTTCGAAGCGGCGGTGATTGCCGACTACGACGCTCAATCAGCCGTGGAGCGCAAGCTGGTGCTGCGACTGGCGAGCGTGCTGTGGCGGCTGCGCCGTGCCACAGGCATTGAAACGGCCCTATTCGAGGCTGTGATCGCCGAACCCCGCACCGTAAAGCACGGCTATTCACGCCCGACCCTCGTCGGAACAACCGATCTCTCGCTGCAAAAACGCTTGGCAGCAACGGCAGAACCATCTGATGCGGCAAAGGAGAACGACCCCGGTTACGAAGCGAAAGAGGAGATCGGGGACTGCTTTTTGCGCTTGGCCGCTCTGCCGACTTTCCCGCTGGATCGCCTAAGCCGCTACGAATACATGCTTTGGCGGCAGGCCCGGCAGCTTGTGCTTACGCTGGAGTCGTTGCGGCGCCGCAGGCGAGCGCCAAGTCGACCAGTCTTTCGATTCTGATTCCGGGCAAGCGGAAGACAATGCCTCGATCACAGAAGACAATTCCCGGAAGTTTCTAGTCCTCAGCCTAAGGGCTAGAGCCAGCGCATCATTGCGCTGGCTCCTCATATTCGCGGGGACGAGTGCGTGAAACGAGACCAAATCGCGCACAATGTTCGGTAAGCTACCGGTTCTTGCAATAGGCTTTAGCGTATTTCTCGGCAAGTCGCGCCATGTCGCGGCCGTAAGAGTTCTTATCGGTGCCGGTCCATTCGCGCGCGAGGTCGCCGAAGGTCACCGGCCGGTGCAGCCGGCGCATGATGTGCTGCACGTCGCTTTGCACTTGGCGCGTGCGCATCGCCACCGGGTGCGGAATCGGCGTGGTTGAATACATCAAGACGTGTTGCAGATGCGCGAGCACGCCGGTCGGCACGTCGTTGAAATGCTCGCCCGGGCGGCCGGAAATCGTGGCGCCGAGGCCGGCAAAATTGTTGTCGCCCGCCGGCACGCCGGCGGGCACGCCGTCGGGGCGACGAAACGTCAGATAATTGGTCTCGATCAGCATCTGGAAGAAGGCGTAATCCCAGCGCACGCCGACGCATTTCTCCGGCGGACGCGACACGCACTGGCCGATGCGATGGTAGAGCGAGGCGATGTCGTCAAAGCGCGGCGCGATCTCGCGCGGCGTGCGGCGGCGCATATTGGTGCTCTTCACGAACTCCATCAGCGCGTCCGGTTGCACGCATGTCGGCACTTCATTACCGGCGCTGGCGATGATCGGCGGCAGCGAAGCGGCCAGCGCTTGCGCCGGCAGCAGCAGAGAAAGCAGCAAAATCAGTCGTGCAACCATGGACCGATATTATTCGATGGCTCCTAAACTAGCGTAAATATTGGAGCTTTTCCGATCTTCCCGCAAGACAGACGTGAAACGCGGATGTCTACCGTTGCGTCGGGTAGCCGGGACCGTAGTCGGCGAGCTGACCGGACCAGACATCCGCGAATATTGATGATGAAATCCCGGCAACATCGGAATTGCAAAAATGCTCACAGATCACTCGACTGTCCCATGCAATGATGTGTTTTTCCGGCGGATATGCACCGGCACCGGACCTAGCAAACGGCCGAACTAGAGCAAATTGCACAGGCAAGCGCCGATTATGTGAGCGAGCAACACACCGCGCTAGCGCACGAAACTAAAAATCGGAATATCACTTGGCGCTGGTGTTGCCTCCTGAGGCGCTTTTTCGTCCTCTGTCCGGTTCTCGGCCTTCATACGGTGTTTGGATTTGATGCGGTGTTTGGACTTGATGCTTTTCGTCTTATGTCTATGTGACCGCCGCGAGTGCGGCTTTTCAGACCTCTCCTTCTGCCATTCAAGGAATTGTTTATACAGCGCTGCATTCGTCTCCAAGGCTGCCGTAAGAGCTTTTCCAGATGTGGATGCGCGAGTCGCCATGAACTGATCGAACTGACGCCGCGTCTCAGACATGAGCCCATTTGAGCGCTCGTCGAGCCACTCCTGTGCCGCTGGGAAGCGTTTCCAACCACTCAATGGTGCACTGAGAACAACCTCCTTCCATTTCGGGTGAAAGGGCCGCTTTTGCAATGCCTTAAACTTTGCAAAGAACGTATTAACGAAGTGCGCGATCTTGCGGTACCGCTCGGTTCCCCCGTCCCAGTTGTATGCAGCGAGAATTGCAGGCACTGCGATGGTGTCAACCCGCTCCCCGGCCGAGATCAGTGCGGGGTAATCTTTCGACTTCAACTGCGCGGGCAGGTAGTCGACCTGAAGTGGGGCGGCGTAAACGATCGGAACGAAGTGAAATCGATCGTTTTTGAATTCGCTAATGAACTTCGAAGGGCTTCCCTCAATCGCGACCATCGCATCGATTTCGCCCCTGCGTAATTTTTCATACGCACGCGGCTCCTCAATGCGAATAAATTTCGGCTTGATGCCAAGACGCGCGAAGACCGCGGTAGCCGTTATGAACGTGCCATCACTATCGACGCCGACGGTCTTCCCGTTAAGATCGGCAAGTTTTTCGATAGCCTTGGGCGCAACGACGTGCATTTCTTCATTAAATAACTTGGTGATGTAGGTAAGCTGGCCTCTGAGGTTTTTTGCAAATCCCCTCTTCTCAAGATAATCGAGGCTATCTGAACGGATAACTCCGAGATCTACTTCGTTCAAAAATAAAATATCCGCGACGCTCTGAACCGAGCCGCGTCCCAAAATAGGAAGAACACGGAACTTCTCTCCGTCATCGAGCACCGACGCGAGATCGGCGCCAATCTGCTCATGGGTCCCTCCGATGGTGCCGGCAATAATGGTGACCGTATTGGCGTTAAGGCGCGCCTTCTTCGTATCGGGGTCGCTTCCGTAACTGAATATTGCCTTAAGGTCTTCGCTCACCTTTTCAGGCTCTTTTCCTTGGCCAGCCATCGTTGAGTTCATGGCAAATAGCGGGAAAATTATTACCGCAAAACAAGCGAATCGTTTGAATTTGGTCACGGCGTTTCTACCCTTATGAGTTCCATCGCTCTTCTAGAGCAGACCTGGCGCCTGCAACGGACGTACGATTTTGAGAGCGTTATGGTTACGCCGCGTCTGCTATCGAGTCGCGTTCGCAAGTGCATGAAGTTTTTCCGATGCGTTAGTCGAGCCCCAATCCCGCGCCCGCTCATACCAGGTTCGTGCAAGCGCCAGATCAGGCGAAGCACTGACAGCTCCGAGAGCCTTGATCACAGTAGGATCGTAGGTGGCGGCCAGATCAAAAGCCGCACGGGCATTGTGCGCTTCGGCAAGCCGGTTCAACAAAAGTCGGGCGGCAGGTAGGTCGCCGGTCGACACGAGCGCCTCTGCCCGCTTTAGCAGGGAGGTTACCTCACTTGGGTTGATCTGCCGCACCGTACCCAAACGTTTGGCGCCCGTCGTGGCAACTGCATTTTCGGTCGGCGTTTGAAGCCTTGCCGCTTTGCCACGACCGGCATCGGGTGTGGGCCATTGGGCTGCACTTAGAGCGGCGCCGGTGCTCGTTTCATAGTTGCCGAGCAGCAACGGCATGCTGATTGTCCCGCCGCCATCCGCGACGACAAGAGTCGGTGCTGGCCTATTTTCTGACAATGGATTAAGGGCAACTTTTGTTGAATCTTGCCATTGAATCGCGTCGAGAATGACAAGCTCGACTACGAAACTGGCAACCGTAACAACGGTAGCCGCGACGGCAAGTGCCAGGCGTCGCTGCGGCGTCCAGCGCACGCGGCTTATTGAATGAGAAGACTCGGATTCGACTTCGCTTAAACGCCGCAAACTCTCCGGGAGTGGAGTCTCAACGAGGGGATAGTCGGAATTTGATTCGACAAAAGGTCTATAGCCAGACCGGTCATTGGCTGCGGGCCGAAGTCGCATGGATGGATAGTTGTCCCCATGCGGCTGCAAAGCTGGCGCATCGTCGATGCGTTCACGCAACCGGCGCGGTGCATAATACAAGAGATCATTGGGGTCGAGAGCTTTTTGCTGGTTCGCCGTACGCATAGGATCCATCCTCATCGGCAAAGCGTCTAACACCGCATCAGATTTGGATAATTAGGCTCCTTTATTGCCGGATCTCTCGGCAGTTGAACGAACGTTTGTGTCCGAAGTTCCGCGAAAGTGTGAGGAAATTTTGATTGGCGAAGTTTTGAATCGTCAACAGGTATGGTCGGAAACCAAGATGGCTGTCGGCTCGTCTCAAAGTCCGAGCTAAAGTCAAGGTCGATGCCGAAGCTAAACAGGCTTGTTTTTGGATACCGCAGGCCCGTTGGATAAAGCCGACGAAGCCTGTACCTCGCGCTTCTGAAATTCAGCGTTTTCCCGATCCAATTGCTCTATTGCGACACGCGACCTTTCCCAGTGCTCCTTATCTTTGCCTTCGGGCATTCCCTCATCAAGCCAAAGCAAATAGGCAAACTCGCGGATTCGTTGTTCCTGGTCGTGGGCCATGGGTCGCTCCCTTAGTCCGTGTCGATTGCCGTGCGCTTAATTCATTCTCTCTTTATTCGTTTTGTTATTGCGTAGCTTGTCAGGCACGCCATGTCGGAAGTGCAATTAAATTAAGTAGTAGACGGAGGCGATAATATGACGAAAACATTGCGTCTGAGAGCAATTGGTCAAGCAGGATATCCGGCGCTCGCTCCCGCGAATTTGGTCACTCCCGCGTCCGTAGCACTTACAAGCCAGCAATAGCCCGATGGCTGGCACCACCATATCTTCGGGATACCAGTCACGTTGACGATGCGGCATCGGTGCAGCCGGCCCGCTGCGTCATGCTCGGTACAGCAATACCGTCTCCGGGGACTATGAGTTCAAGCGGTTTTAACGTCGGAGTGATAAAACTCAAGAAACCACATCATCAACGTATGCGAAAAAATCACACTCGCATGAACCCTGATCTCAACCATATTGTGCAATTTGCGGACTGGCCAAATGCTGCCAAATCGCATCCAACATATTTCAAACATAATGGGAGAGAAACATCAAAAATCTGGAACATGACTATCTACCCGGAAGGCCGAGTTATGGGCAACAGAGGCAGCCGGAGCGTAGCCAAAAGCAATAGGCGAGCGAACCAAAATGCGTTGCGCGAGTTAATGCTGTTCTGTTGCCAAACTCCTCTTATGGCCGCGCGATGATGGCGGAAGCAGACTGATGGACTTTTGAGGAGGTTCATTTCTGATCGGATCAGTGCCCCTGTGGCATTCGCAGGGATCGATCGTGTGGGGTGACGTTGATGTACAAAACTTTGAGGAAACAGACGTCTGCACGCGCTCCAAGCGGTTACTCGGTTTCTGGCAGCATGTTTCGGTTCAAGCGATCCGGCATAGCCGCGCTAGCGCTACTTTCGGTATTCACTGTCGGCGTGCGGCCCGCTGTGACACAGGTCATTCCGAAATCTTTGCAGAAGCCCAGCGCCGAAGACTCCATCAGGACGACAAAGAACGAATGGACGGTCGGTATCGTTGGCGGGCTTGCTTCGGGAACGTACATGCGTTTCGCAGTCGAACTCGCGCAAGCGCTCGACGACGGCGACAATCTTCGCATTTTGCCGATCGTCTCATTCGGCGCCGCGTCCAATCTTGAAGATCTGCTGTACCTGCGCGGCGTCGATATCGCCGTTACTCAATCTGACGTGTTTGAGTATTTCCGCACGGTACGCAAAACCGCCAACCTCAACAAGCGCGTCAATTATATAATTCGGCTGCCGGTCTCGGAAATACATATTATGGCGCGCGATGACATCCACAGCATCGAGGATCTGCGCGGCAAGAAAGTTAACCTTGGGCCGGAGGGGAGTGCGTCAAGCCTTACCGGCGCGATCATTTTTCAGCGGCTCGGAATCCACATCGAGCAGTCCAATCTCAGCTATCCCGTCGCTTTGAAGAAGTTGAAATCAGGAGAATTGTCGGCGCTCATCCGTGTAGTCGGTAAACCAGTCGACGCGCTTGTGCGAATTCCGGAAAATTCCGGTTTTCATCTCCTATCCATCCCGTTTTCGAAGAAATTCGCTGACTACTATACGCTGGGTGAGTTCTCGCACCAGGACTATCCGGCGTTGGTCCCATCGGGACAAAGGATCGATACGATCGCGGTGCCGGCGGTGCTCGCCGTTTACGATTGGTCACACACGAAGGATAGGTTTCGTCGGGTGCAGCGTTTCGTTCAGCGCCTGTTCGAGAATTGGGACAAGTTTCAGCATCCGCCGTATCATCCGAAATGGCGCGACGTCAATCTTGCAGCGACCGTACCCGGATGGACTCGATTCAGTGTTGCCGAGGAGACGTTGCAACGATTGATGAAGGCGGATGATTCATCGCCGCAGAAACTAAAGCAGAACTTCCAAACGTTTCTGAGCAAGAGTGGTAATAGCGCGCGATTGCACAATGACGAGGAACGGGACGCCCTATTCAGGGAATTCATGGTGTGGCGTAAGAAGTACGGATTGAGCTCAAGATGATTGGATAGCGACCAGATAGGGGCCCACTTGTAACAAGCGTTGACCGAAGTCGTGGGAGCGCAGAGTCTTATGAGTAGTCCCATTGATCGATCGTCTGATCCGAATGAAGCCTCGTTCTATGCGCCGAAATGGGCGCACAGCAAAACGACGGATCTTCGTGTTGCTGGCGGTAGCAATACCGCGAACAACGCGCCCACAGATATTCCTATATTAGAATGGGATAACCACCAACACTCGAAGTCGCTCGAGCCAACTCTCGTGCCCGAGCCGCCGGAGCTGGAACTGCGACATCGAGGCAGGGTGAAGCCTTTCATACGGGCCAACAACGGCGTCGGCATGTTTATCGGCATTCCTTTTGCCATCTTCCTCGCAGGTTTGGTCGCATTCGGGTTTGTCGTGGCGTTGCCGACCATCCAGAGTTTCATCGCGGCGCCAAGCGCGATTGTCGGATTGGGATTGAAGCGCAGCGACGCTGGACCAGAGCTGCCGGCGAGGCCGTTGACCACGGCACATAAGCCAACGCCCACCCCAGCAAACCCTTGGCTCGACGGACAACAAAGCCATGCGCTCACCCCCCCCGCAAATGTCC
>Ga0307429_1000648_pt1 | contig 19227 bp, 18 predicted proteins | sample SalMarWE160230MG_FD_202151 | JGI IMG/M metagenome (GOLD analysis project Ga0307429, IMG submission 202151) | Salt marsh sediment microbial communities from the Plum Island Ecosystem LTER, Massachusetts, United States - WE1603-230 | ecosystem: Environmental > Aquatic > Marine > Intertidal zone >... | reverse complement strand
TTACGGGATAACCAGCTAATCCCCCACTTTGTAAAGCTGACTCGACACCGGCTTTTACTGAGGGAGTAAATTCCTTAGGTATAGCCCCACTTCGAATCTGGTCGCGAAACTCGAATCCACTGCCACGCTCGTTTGGCTCAATTTTAAGCCAGACGTGCCCATATTGCCCCTTACCACCGGATTGACGGATAAATCTCCCCTCAGAGTCCACAGGAAGAGTGATTGTTTCCTTATAAGCGACCTGAGGCTTACCAGCGTTGACCTTCGTGCCATATTCACGGAACATGCGCTCCATTAATACCTCGAGATGAAGTTCACCCATCCCCGAGATTAAAGTTTGACCTGTTTCTTTGTCATGGTAAACTTTGAAGGTGGGATCCTCCATAGCGAGCTTAGCGAGGGTATCATCTAACTTGTCCTGATCGGCTTTACTTTTGGGTTCAACAGCCATAGAAAGCACCGGCTCAGCAAATCGTATAGCCTCAAGAAGCACTGGCCGTGTGGGCTCGCAAAGGGTGTCACCAGTCGAGGTCATCTTAAGTCCCAGACTAGCCACAATGCTACCTGTCTCAGCGTGGCCTACCTCCTCACGGTGATCGGCGTGCATAACATATAGTTTTCCCAATCTCTCTTTCTTACCCGTGGTAGAATTCAAAACCTGTGCCCCGGCCCTTACCATGCCTGAGTACACACGCAAGTAGACCAGTCTGCCCATAAATAGGTCAGAAACCGTTTTAAACGCCAAAGCAGAAAAGGGTTCATCATCGTTCGCCAGACGAAGTATTTCCTCTCCACTTTTAGGATTTATAGCCGAAATAGGAGGAATATCTAGGGGCGAGGGGAGGTAGTCTACAATAGCATCAAGCAATAACTGGATGCCTCTATCTTTCAAGGCACTGCCACAAAGAACAGGCACAATGCAGTTAGAAATGGTCAGCCTTCTTATAGCTGCCTTAATTTGAGAGACAGAGATGTCTTGTCCATTGAGATATAGCAGCATAATCTGGTCATCGAGCTCGGCTAAGTTCTCAATTAATACTTGACGATGCTTGACCAGCAAAGTCTCGCTGCCCTTCTCGATTGAAGCTGAGTCAAGATCAGGGAAAGCAATAATTTTATTTTCCACAAGGTCGATAATGCCCCGAAGGTCCCTTTCGCTTCCTATGGGAAGTTGTAGGGGTAATGCCTTGATTCGCAATCTGTCGTTAATCATGGTCACCGTGTGATTAAAATCAGCGCCAATCCTGTCCATTTTGTTAATAAAGCAAATCCTGGCCACGCCGTATTTATCTGCCTGGCGCCACACAGCCTCTGATTGCGCTTCCACCCCAGCTACACCATCGAAAATCACGACACCACCATCTAATACGCGAAGGCTACGCTCCACCTCAGCGGTGAAATCTACATGCCCAGGGGTATCGATTATGTTTATACAATGTTCGCGCCAATGACAAGTGGTAGCTGCTGAAGTAATGGTAATACCGCGTTCTCTTTCTTGTTCCATCCAATCCATTACCGCAGTTCCCTCGTCTACCCTTCCAACCTTGTAAGTACGCCTTGTGTGATGTAATATCATTTCCGTAGCCGTGGTCTTACCGGCATCTATATGAGCGATGATCCCTATATTCCGTATTTTTTCCAAAGGTAATGTCCGCGACATGAGCTTATCCTTTACATCAAGTACTGCTTTTAACACGACTTTTCACCAGCGATAGTGAGCAAAGGCTTTGTTAGCCTCTGCCATCTTGTGAAGATCATCACGTTTCTTGATTGCTGCCCCCCGCCCATTCACAGCATCGATAAACTCGCTTGCCAGCTTTTCTTCCATAGATTTGCCACTACGAGCTCGCGCTGAAGCAATGAGCCATCTCATGGCAAGAGCGCGCCCCCGCTCTTCTCCCACCTCCATAGGAACTTGATAGGTAGCCCCACCAACACGGCGTGATTTAACCATGAGCAGCGGCGCAGCATTTCTAATTGCCCGCTCTAAGGCTTCTTCAGGCTCACTGTTCACTTGCTGAGCAGTGAGTTGCAGAGCATTATAGACAATGCGCTCGGCTGTAGCTTTTTGTCCTCGTATCATAAGCCTATTAATAAATTTAGCCACCATGATGCTGTTATATTTAGCATCGGGTGGTGGTATTCTTTTTACTACGTTTCTAGCTCCTCTTGGCATCTGACATCCTTGCTATTTCTGCGCCTTAGCCCCATATCTGCTGCGACCTTGCTTTCGATCAGCTACTCCTTCAGTGTCTAAGGTGCCACGGATAATATGGTAGCGAATTCCAGGAACGTCCTTAACTCGGCCACCACGAAGCAAAACTACCGAGTGTTCCTGCAAATTATGTCCTTCACCAGGAATATAAGCGGTTACTTCCATACCGTTGGTCAGCCTAACGCGGGCAACTTTACGCAATGCCGAGTTGGGCTTCTTAGGCGTAACCGTCTTTACCAGGATGCACACACCTCTTTTTTGGGGCGATCCTTTAGCCCATCTAATTTCCCCCTTCATCGTATTTCGGGTGTAATGCAATGCTGGGACATCACTTTTCTTTCCCATCTTCTGCCGCCCTTTACGAACAAGCTGATTAACTGTTGGCATTAATATATTCCCCTATTTTAGGCAATCAAAAAGCCGTCTGGTTACATGCCGTCTACTCCAGGAAATCTGCTCGGCTTCAGCCAGCCGGCTTTTATAACTCTCTACGTTTTTACCTTCTAGTAGACTCCAACTTATTAATTTAACACAAGGTAATTAGGATGTCAACTAGTGCAATTGAGGTTATTTTCGAGAGGAAGCATAGAAAGAGCTAATAGAAACACTTCTAACTAATTCTGGTTAGTTCTCTTTCTTTAAGCCTTTTTCTATCTATCTCCCCCGAGTTAGTTTTAGGGATACTGTCCACAAATTCAATTCTCTTAGGAAGCTTAAAATTGGCCAGGTTTTGGTAACAAAGGTCGGACAACTCCGTTTCCGTGGCATGTTGCCCTTCTTTTAGCACCACGGAGGCTACGCGTATTTGTCCCCCGCAACCATCATCAATACCTACATAAGCTGCCTCAGCTACGCTGGGGTGCCTCAGTAGCACGGATTCAACTTCCCATGGGCTGATCTTAAGTCCAGAAGAAGAGACTATTACGAACGATTTTTTCTCTATGTACTCCAGATAACCTTCGTCATCCATCCTGACCAAATCTCCTGTATAAAACCAGCCATCCTTAAGGACTTGAGCCGTGACTTCAGGCGCTTTGTAGTATCCTTTCATCACCCAGGGGACTTTGAACACACCTTCTCCTATTTCGCCCCGGGGAACCTCCATGCCGCTGTCATCCAGTATCTTAATGCCGCAAATTGGCTTGCCGACAGTTCCCCATTTACGGCTATTAGAGGTGCACATAGAAACGCCTGAAGTTTCAGTAAGACCATATGCCTCATAAACTGCTAAGCCAATTTTGTCCTCCAACCCTTTCATTATTTCAGGAAAGGACTTTGCCCCGGCGGTAACGGCCAATCGCAACAAGCCCAGGTTATATCCTCTCAAAATTTCGTCAGGCACCATAGCTAAGGCATAGTACATGGCGGGAACCCCAAAGATAATGCTCCCCTTTTCCTTCTCCACAGCTTCCAAGACAGCTTCGGGGGTGAAATTAGGGACAAGCACGACGGTAGAACCTGCGATTATCGAACCAAAAAGAACTTCGAACAAGCCAAAAAGATAGAAAAAGGGAACGAGGTCTATTATGATGTCTGCTCTCCCCCGTTGTATGCTGGCAGAAAGTATAGGGGGGGTTCCCATAATAGAACCATGTGTGTGCACCACGCCCTTTTGCTTCCCCAGCACACCGCAGGCATAAAATATAACAGCTTCATCATCATCCTTCAGTTCGATAGTCGGCGATTTGGAAGAACTGTTGGCTACCATCTTGATGTAAGAATCCGTATCGACCTCGATTACGTGTTTTAGCGAAGGAATGCGAGGCAAAACTGAGGACAGCATCTGAGAAAATTTCTTCTCCGTTATCAGAATTTCCGAGTCGGAGTCTCGCAGCAAAGGATCAAGTTCAGGGGCCTTAAGCGCAGTGCTGAACAGTACAGCTACACCCCCTCCCTTAACTATCCCAAAATAATTGATGACCCACTCTGGACTGTGGGACAATAAGATAGCCACATGACTACCCTTCTTTATCCCCAGCTCAAGGAGAGCATTGGCTACTTTGTTAGAAGCCTCATCCAGCTCCCCATAAGTAACCCTCCTAGCACCAAGAACGATAGCTTCTTTATTTGGTATTTCCCTGGCAGTATTTTCTAGAGCTTCTTTAACACTCATCTCTGCGTTCGGAAAATCCCTACGAAACTAATCGTGATAAAGTATATCGTAATAAAAAGTATATCGCAATAAGAGGTATATGACAAGCCCCCAGCTATAATGGCTAGTGAGGAGCAAAGTAAGATTAGCTGGCAATAAGGAGAAACCAAGGTATCGCCGATGTGCTGGATGGGCACAAGCTATTGGCAAATTGAAAGGTCATACCATTGACTAGAAAGAGTAGGTTGTCCTCAGCACAACTGAAGTTGCAACCTGCCTCTCGGGGATGTTCCAATATGTCCGTAAGAGCCTATCCTTTTCCCCGGACGATACCAGTTTGAAGCCATGCTTTTGGTAGAATCTAACAGCCCAGGTGGCATCAACCCAGGTACCGACCAGAATTTCCGAGGTCTCAGCCATGCTTATGAGATATTCAAGTAGCTTCGTGCCAGTTCCTTTTCTCTGGCATTCCCGAAGCACATAAGCATGCCTGATCAACGTGGTATCTTTAATAGCTTGAATCCCTGTCACTCCAAGCAAATGTCCGCCTTCCACCCACCCAAAGAATCGTACGCCAGCTTCAATTTCTCCTTTTAATTCCTTGGCCGACATATATGGTTCCTTCCATCTATCATCCGGGATTACTCCCTTGTAAGCTTGCGCAGCATCATTTATGACCTCGAGTATAGCATCGAAATCTGAAGGCAATAAGCTACGAATCATTTTGCTTGAAACAGGGAGTAGTGAATTACACGTTTCCCGGCTAATGTTACGGCTTCCGCGGCGGTTGTGGTTGTGGTTGTTGTTGTTGAAACTGTATGGCAATTACTTCGCTTCCTGCCTCAAATAGCTCTGACTTGATTTCGTGTACCAGGCCCCAGGACTTCGCCTCCTCTGGATTCAACGCTGTCCTCTCAATCATGGCATCGGTAATATCTTTGGCGCTTTTACCCGTATTGGCCGCAATTACCTTGGCAATATTCTCCATATCAACCCTCAATCCCTTTAACCTTTCCTCCAGCAGTTTCTCTTCTAAATTCTGCTCCCCCCTAAACTGCGCACTAACGCCGTGAAGTAGAAATCTCGCCTGGGGCACTGATAGCCTTCTCGAACCGGCACAGTATATGACAATGCCTATTGAGTCCACGCTGCCGAAATTGTGCGTAGTTATAGAAGCAGGTAATCCTTTCAAATAATTATACGCGCTTAAACCATGGATAACAGAGCCGCCAGGCGAAGAGATAAGAATGATGAACTCTTTTGCCCCTTGCTTCATTTTCTGGTCGACGGCACTCATAAGAGCATTGACAGTGGCATCAATCACCGGAGCGAAGAATCTAATTACAACTGGTTTCGTAGCCATGTTTTATCCTCCTCAAAATAATGCAGACGTTACCCGATGTGTCACGGATGTGAGAAGTCAGAGCGACAAAAGCCAAGAGCTGGAATTTCATATGTCCTGCTATCGCAAGTCAGACAAATCACTCTGTGAACCTCCCATTATCTTTTGATGCTGAAAGCTTGTGCACATTTTTCTCTAGCCATCCTATCCTTTCCACTTTCCTTATGTCAAATTCGGGAATATAAGGTTTAATATCCAGGAGGGGAGTCCCATCTACGATGTCCACATCCTGAATGTGGAGCATATTCCCTTCAACCCCGACAAGGCGCACTACCGAGATGCCGATAGGGTTGGGCCTACTCGGACCTCGCATGGCAAAGACTCCATGTTTTTCGTTATCCATAAAAGGCTTCGCCAGCAATGTCGCCCCTTTGGATAAGTGAAAGTGGTATAGCAAAATAATGTGAGAAAAACCCTCAATATCTTTCAGACCTTCAGCATATTCCGGGAATATTTCGACTATCCCATCGGTACCTTTAGCGCCCGCAGGCTGTATAGGCGTCCCTTCGGGTTCCTTGAACGGAGAATGAATAACTCCTATCGGCTTGTATTTTATCCCATTCATGCTTTCGTCCCTTTAGATATGCTAGCCTCGACGCTGCACGACAGATGAAGCAAGGGAAATCGTTCCCCATAAGACCCCTCTAATTGTAACACACAGCCCAGGCTTGATGAGTTGGAAAAGAGATAGCGACAAGGCAAGATTAATAGTGGGGAGTTTTGCTATAATATAAATAGGGATTAGCTTTATGGGTGACATAAATAAGGTCAAGCAGCGGATAGCAGAACTGCGGGACGTAATCAATCACCATAATTACCGCTACTACGTGCTGGACAGCCCTGAAATCAGCGATGCCGAGTACGATGAGCTGATGAGGGAACTCCAGCAGCTCGAGGCTGACCATCCTGAGCTTGTCACCCCTGACTCGCCGACGCAAAGGATTGGAGCACCTCCTGTAGAAGCGTTCGGAGTTGTCGAACATCCCCGGCCCTTGTTGAGCCTGACCAATGCCTTTTCCTATGAAGAGCTGGCAGCATGGCATAAAAGAGTAAGCAAACTTTTAGGTGGGCGCCGGTTCGACCTAGTTTGCGAACCCAAAATTGATGGGCTGGCAGTAGCCTTGACTTACGCTTATGGCTTGCTCGTCACCGGAGCAACCAGAGGGGATGGCTACCGGGGTGAGGACATCACCCGGAACTTGAAAACCATCGGGAGTATTCCCCTTTCCGTGCCCAAAGAGGCGCCGCCCAGATTCGAAGTCCGGGGCGAAGTTTACCTCCCTAAAGCCGGTTTTAAAAAGCTCAACGAAGAAAGGGCCAAGGAGGAGCTGCCGCTTTTCGCCAATCCCAGGAATGCCGCTGCCGGCTCGGTAAGGCAGCTCGATTCCGGCATTACCGCTCGACGTCCTCTCGACATATTCATTTATGGATTGGGTTGGGCTGAAGGCAAAACAGTGCCCGACACTCACTGGGAAATCATGCAATACCTCAAGTCCTTGGGCTTCAAGATAAACCCCGATATCGCTCTACGCCGCTCCCTCGATGAAGTGGAGAAATATCACCAGAACTGGGCAGAAAGCCGGGAGAAATCTCCCTATGAGGCTGATGGCATAGTAGCAAAGGTCAATTCTATTGCCCTCCAACAAGAGCTGGGCACAGTAGCCCACGAGCCAAGATGGGCTATTGCTTACAAGTTTCCCGCCATCCAGGGCACCACAAAGCTAATTGATATCGGCATAAATGTGGGGAGGACGGGGAGTCTTAACCCCTACGCTATTTTAGAGCCAGTTCGGGTAGGTGGTGTCGTTATCAGTTCAGCAGCGCTGCATAATGAGGATGACATTCACCGCAAGGACATCAGGATTGGCGACTGGGTCGTGGTGCAGCGGGCTGGCGAAGTAATACCCGAGATTGTCGAACCTATTGTCAGCCGCCGTACCGGCAAGGAGAAAATTTTCTCTGTGCGGGAAAAAACTTGGAAACTTTACAAGCAAAGGAAAGGCATCTCGGGGAAAGAAAAACCCCCGGATTACCCTGTTTGCCCGGTTTGCGGTAGCGAGGTCATAAAACCCGAAGGCGAGGCTATGCACCGCTGCACCAATGCTGCCTGCTCCTCTCAAGCCCTGGAGAGAATCAAGCATTTTGTCAGCCGCGGGGCCATGGATATAGATGGCGTGGGTGAAAAGCTATGTCATGCCTTATTCGAGGCCGGATTGATAAAGGATGCTGCCGATTTATACCGCCTCAACAAGGAGCAACTTCTCAGCCTGGAAAGAATGGCGGATAAAAGCGTCTCCAATGTGCTTAATTCCATCGAAGCAAGCAAGGATAGACCCTTAGCCCGGGTGATTTTCGCCCTGGGAATCCTGCATGTCGGTGACCAATACGCCGAATTGCTGGCAGAGCGCTTTAATAGCATAGACGATCTGTCTGAAGCCAGCCAGGAAGAACTTTCTGACTTTCCGTCTATCGGCCCCAAGATAGCTGAAAGCATCGTTGCTTTTTTCAGACAGGAGGGGAATATCCAAATCATCGAAAAGTTAAAGAAAGCCAAGGTAAAGCTGAAAAGAGAGAAAGTTAAAGAAGCCAGGCCCAAGAAGTTACCTTTAGCCAGACTGGAATTTGTTTTAACCGGGAAGCTGGAATCCTTCTCCCGCTCAGAAGCGGAAGCGAAAATAAAGGCTCTTGGTGGCAAAGCAGGCTCGGATGTCACCAGGAAGACCTCTTATGTGGTGGTCGGCGCCGACCCCGGCTCCAAGTTAGCTAAAGCAGAGAAACTTGGGACAAAGACACTCAATGAAGCTGAGTTCCTGGACTTGCTGGATAAGGCTGGAAGCAGACTATAGAAACTATCTTAACTCTAAGCTTATCGGATTTGCATTTACTAATCTTATTGGGCTGTAACGCTCTAGCTTCGCTTTGAGTTCGTTAAGTCCAAGACGGAAATTCCCAAACCACGCTATTTGGAATAATCTGGACTAGTCTTTAAGGGGCAGGTTGCCGTATCCAGTGAGTATCCTCTCGAAGTCTTTCAAGCGCAACTTCTTTTCGGTGAGTTCCCGAAGGGGATGGTCGACTTTAGATGTGCCAAAGGCAGGCTTTTCGGCAATTTCGGAGAAAAGCTCGAGCAGTTTCGGTTGGAGGTCCTTTACTTTTGCACACCATCTACTAAAAACATCCGATTCTGAACGCCCATAGTACAGTTCAGCCAGCGGCTCATTCAACGCTACATCTAATAGAAAGAACAACGACAGGAAAGCCCACTGAATACAACGCTCCGTTTCTGGAGTCCTTGCACTCCCAAAATGGAATTGGCGTAACATTCCCTGTTCTCCAACATCCATTTCTTGGGTATGTGACAAAGAAGCAAGGAGATTGGAATGTCCCACATGGCTCAGAAGACCGTACCAGGCATATTCTTTGGCGTGTACTCCCAATTCCAACAGCTTGGCATTAACGCCTCCAGGCTGATATTCCGTTAAATTCATCAACCATTTCTTACCCGTCTTGGGTTTCCGTAGGAATAAACGGAACAGCAACATGCACTCGATGATATCCCGTATCACGGGCTCTGCTTGGTCTGGTAGCCCCCATAGAAGCAACTGCTTCGCTCCCTCGGCGTCATTAAACATTCTGGTGGCTATTGTCAACAATGCCAACTCGCATTCATCGGTTTCCTTACGATGCCCACCAAGAGGCTTGAAAGACTCTAATATCAGTTCAAGCATTTCGGCAAACAAGAGGCGTTCTTTGAGAAATACTCCCTTCAGCCATTCAGAGATTTCGGCTTCAACTTTTTCTATTCTCTCGTACTCTTCGCCCATCTTCTGTCTAATCCTAATTATACCACTTGCTAGCTCAGTGAAGCTTGAGGATAGCTTAAGGCTTTATCTGAGGATTGAGCAACTTTTGAGAAGGGATTTGATTTTTGTCATAAGCGTAACAAAACGTCACTTTGTTCAAAATCGAGATCTAATTTGCTGAGTAAACCTCTTCACGAGGCATACTGAATTGAATAGAATCAACAAAGACGGAGCCGCTGTGTGTTTCGCCTTACTCCTAATAGTGAAACTAAGATAGGTAACTATGTAGTCGTGAAGGTGGCATGAGGAACTTCTGATGCTTCACTCACTATGTCCCGTAGTTCTGAGATAGCTTCCAATTCAACAGTTTCAACTTCAAATGCCTGAGTGTTAAGCTCTTCAGTTTCAGATTGAAGGTGATTGAGTTCTTCAAAAATAATGGTATATCTACCTTTTTCTTTCATGAGCTGAAACCGACCTCCTCATTATACTATATTCTTCTTACTCTGAGCCTCAATCTGGTTCCGAAGGTTGACCAAATTGCTTTGAGTCCCGCAGTTAGGACAGATGAAAACATTATCTTTCGGAAAGGGTATAACTCCTTTCTGCAAAGGCTGTGGTTTGGAAAGATTTGCTTGTATCCTTGACTTGTTTTGACATTTCGGACACTGAAAGTCAACTATCGCTAGTTCCCCAGCTGGCTTTGCTTGCGTTGGTGGTGCTGAAGCTGAGAGAAAGCGATATATCTGAGAAGTTGGAGTCTCAAAGAGTTTATAGATATTGGTATCGAAAGTCATTCGCATTAGCGTATAGTAGCGCTTTATTGCGTCAAACAAATCTGGGTCTCTCGCATAGTCAACTACTACAAGTCTCATCTGTTCAAAGTCTTCGATCTTGATTGATCTATTGTGTGTTAACCAATGCGCGTGGTCACAAAGGCGGTCAGCGATTTCCTTAGCTCGAGACCATTTTTCCTCCTCAGTAACCGGCTCGCCTGAGCTTGAATGCGTTGTCCAAGGCTTAAACTTGAAATTGGCAAGCCAGTTGGTTACGAGCGTGCCGGAAAACTTCTGTGCGTTCTCACAGTTCTGAATCTCTCCAGGTGAGATACCCTGTAGAATGGGAATGTAAGCTTTGTTTAGTTGCCCCGTTTCCGTTACTTCGCCTTTAATCTTCTCAAGCCCATCAAGGAAGGCGGCTGCAGAGAATATTTTACCTTGATGTGAAACCTGAGCATCGATTGGTCCAAGCGAGGAAGTGGGACCCATGAGTATTTCGTCGCCCGCCATAGCCATTATAGTTCCAGCACTCTTAGCGGTGCCTGGAATGATAATCCCGATTCTGGAAAATCTATTTCGTAGAAATTTCACGATATCCTCCGCAACTTCAGCTGATCCACCAGGTGTTTCTAGGATTAGGTCCACATCGTCACCGGACAAATTATCAATTTGGTCGGCAATTGGTAGAATGTCTGAGTAGTCTATTGATATAGGTCCACGTTTCTGTAGGTCGCTCGCAAATGTAAGGATAGCAGAACGCTTGCGAATAGAGGCAATGCGAGCCAACTGTTTCTTCCTCTCAGCCTGAATTTCCTGAAATCCCTTAAGTGTGTCTAGATATTCGGAATAAACGCCCACCAGTTGCCCTCCAGATAATGAAGTTCTTAGTATTATACCATATGGTTTACGGCACAATATTTGTTACTTGTAGAGAACACAGAAATCATTGTAGTCGATGAACAAGAAGCCAAAATGTTAACTCTTCTCATCAACTTGTTGGCTTACTCACTAGCCACAGCATACATCGTAATCGTAAATGATTCTCCGCTTTAATTCTCCTCTTCTGGGTTGATTTGAGTTAGTGTGGTTTATGCAGCCTTTTTAAAATAGGATATTCTAAAGTGTTAAGGCTAAGTACTGGCGCATGCAACCTTTTTCGGTCTTCTGCGTTATAGTAATAGGGTGAAGTAGCATATGTTCAAAAGACCGGCATGCGTCATAGTTACCAGTATCCTTCTTACTGCTACGCTTCTAGCAGTGCCAGTATCCAGCTGCCATCCAGTCTCAGCGTCGCAAGACCAAGAACCGATTGAAATCGTGTCTGTGTTGGGCCCTTTCCCACCTTTTAATCCCGGGGGGCCGTCAGTCAAAATAACCCTGAAGAATGTGGGTGGTGAGCCTGTTATTTCGTTAACTGCCACCCTTGAAGTATCTTCAGCCTCCGGTTTCCCCTTCGATTTTACCTTTGATGATGTTACTCCTTCGCATCCTCTGCAGCCTAATAGAAGCACTAGCGCCAAACTTTATCTAATCGGAGGAGGATTCAGCAGTAGTAGGTCGTATCCTTTGACGATAAATGCAACACTCCAAAACGGAACCAACTTCGTTTATACAAAGCTGGTACAGATTGCACAACCCCCGCTGAACATCGGTGGCATTTTTACCATCAGACGCCAGATTTGGGGGCTGGCGTTAGCAGGGGCTATCTGTGCTCTCTTTCCACCCTACGTGGCCGTACTTGGCATTCCGGCCATCATCTTTGTCTACTTGTCCAAGGGTGACTTATAGGCTCCTAGTTTGGTAAATGATTCTCCGCTTTAATTCTCATCTTCCGGGCTGGTTTAAGTTAGCGTGCTTTATGCAGCCTTTTCAAAATAAGATACTCTAAAGCGGACAATACTGGCACGCTATTGAGATAGGTGTCTATTCCTCAGCATCATTCTAGCGGCCTCAGTCAACCATTCGGGGAAGAAGCGACATTTTCCCCTTGTTCGAATAAAGAATTCATGTTAATCTCTGCTTGGAACACGTGTGCTACCTTGACAAACTAAATCCCGCAGGTGAGGCTTCTCAAAGCCTGACTGTAAACCCAACACAGCGTCGTAGGGGCGGTGTTTATCCCCCCCCTCTTCGTTTGACATTTAGGCATTTGGGCTTTATTTGGCATTTGGATTTTGCATTTGAACTTTATTATTTGGCATTCTTCGCATTTTAATTTGTCATTTTGATTTTTGATATTTAATCTTTGATTTCTCGTTGTCATTTGAGCTTTATCTGTCATTTGCCTCCCTGCGTCACTCCGCCGGTCTGCACGGCCCACAACCATAAAGGGCAAATGCTGACGAAACGAATCGTACGTATTTTAACAACTGAATCCGCCGCGGGTAGTCGCCTTACGTATGAAAAAGAGCTGTTGAACTCCAGAAAAAATAGCCATTTTTACAAAACGAATCATCCCGGCTTCCCTGCTGTTGTCGCTCATGCAACTTCTGCGAAATGGGATATTCTAAAGTGTTAAGGCTAAATACCGGCAAATATAAGGCCATTTGTTCAATCAAGCTTGCTGTTTAGGGTGAGTAGCATTTGCTTAGTATCAGCAGAATCAGCCATAATATCCGGAGACTGAATTCCCATAAACTCTAAGTCAATGAAGCTCATAGTTGGTTTAGGCAATCCCGGCAAGGCTTATGCCCATAACCGCCACAATGTGGGCTTCCGGTGCCTGAATTACTTCGCCAGGCTTCATTCTATTCGCTTTGACCACAGGCAATGCCGGGCCAGAGTAGGCATTGGCAAAGTAAGAGGCGGGAAGTTGCTGCTGGCCAAGCCGGGGACATTTGTAAATCTCAGCGGCAACTCCGTGGCTGGCCTGATGCATAAGCATAAAATTCCTTCGAGCAAGCTCCTGGTAATATACGATGACCTCGATTTGCCTCTGGGCAAGATTCGCCTGCGGCAGAGCGGAGGCTCGGGAGGACACAAGGGAATGAATTCTATTATTTCCGCCCTGGGAAGCGAGGACTTCCCTCGAATCAGGGTGGGGATTGGGAGACCTCAAGCGGAGGAGCAATCCATGAGCGAGGACGCTATAGTCAATTATGTGCTCAGCGATTTCTCCCGCCAGGAAGAAGCAATAATTAAATCTGTAATTGCCACGGTATCTGAAGCCATCGATTGTTTTCTTAGCCAGGGGATAGAAGCGGCAATGAGCAAGTTCAACTAGCCTCTTGACGGCATAAATATGTTTGCTATAATACTAAATAGAAGTATTACTAATAAAGGAAATATTATTATTAGAGTCGCTGATTAAAAGAGGCGTACAATAAATACTAGTGAGCGCACCACGAAGAGAATCCTGGTAGTCGAGGACGAACCGGCGATTAGCAATATGTGCCAAAGAGTCCTTACCAGGGAAGGCTTCGAGGTGGAGATTGCCATCAATGGGAGATTAGCTCAGGATATGATAGAGAAGAGGCAATATGACCTTTGTCTGATTGATATCAGGACACCGGAAATGAACGGTACAGAATTATACCAATGGCTCCAAAAAAACTATCCGCGGACGGCAAACCATGTAATATTCACTACCGGGGGTGTGCTAGACGAAAAAACCATGCCTTTTATAAAGCAAAGTGGCAGGCTATTTTTACCCAAACCATTTACCCCCGATGAGCTAACAGCAATAGTGCGAAAAGCTCTAAAGCAACTAGAAAAATAGCGGCGAAGCAAACAACATACCTATACTAAGAACCTCCTTCTTCCTTACTCGTTGTTGCCTAAGAGAGAGACTCTTCCAGCGTGGCATTAGCTATATTCTGTACATTCCCATGGTAATAGACAATCTCAACCTGGTCACCGATTTGATGAGAACCTATGGCTGAAATCAGTTCTTCGGCCGTGCTGATGTCCTTGTCGTCCATCTTAATGATAACATCACCCGCTCTTAGTCCAGCCTTGTCTGCCGGGCTACCGCTGGTTACACTGGTGATGAGCGCTCCCGCGTTGACTGACAGGTTGTAGTACTGCTGGATAGTCGAGGTAACGGTGGCCACTGCCACTCCAAGCCAGGGGCGAACCACTTTTCCTTCGGTTATCAGGTTCTGCACTACGGGGATAGCAGTATCAGTACTTATGGCGAAGCCAATGTTCTCGGCATTGCTGGCGATAGCTACATTGATGCCGACCACTTGCCCTGCCGTGTCTAGTAGCGGTCCACCACTATTTCCTGCGTTAATAGCCGCATCAGTCTGAATAATTTCATTGAGCACCACTCCGGTGCTTTCTTCAATAGAGCGTCCTAGATTGCTGACCACTCCGGTAGTCCAGGTAGGGCCTCCCGGCAGGGCCAGAGCATTGCCCACAGCTACCACCGGGTCAAGGACGCTAATCTGCTCCAGAGAGTTGCTGAGGAAATGCAGGTAGGCAAGATTGCTGGCGTCGATTTTCACTACCGCTAAATCAGTTTGTGCGTCTGTACCCACTATAGTTGCCGCAAAAGCACTTCCGTCGCTAAGAGTTACGGTCACTTTTTGGGCACCTTCTACCACATGGTTATTGGTCACAATATAGCCGTCAGGGCTGATTATTATCCCGCTTCCCGCTCCTGTCTGCGGGACTGCCTGCCAGAACCAGTTGTAGCTCACCGTTTCGGTAACAATGGAAACCACGGCAGGAGCCACCTCTGCTACTAACTCCTGGGTACTAAGCTCGGAGCCGATTTCTTCGTCAACATACAGATATTCTGAGGCGAAGCTGGTGGAGTTAGGTACAGTGTTGGTAACAACTAAGCTGATACCAACAACCAAAAGGACAGCTATTAGAATATATTTTAGCTTAGACATTTTTCACCTCCGTACCAAGGAGAGGGGGAGACCCATCCCCCTCTCCAGACAAGTTCCGCCCAACCTCCTTATCAATCGCCTGCTTCATCAGAAGCATCAGGGGAGTATGGACCACACCAAGGCTGAGAACCTCCACCCCACATCATGCCACCCCCATGACCATGTCCGCCAAGCCCCGGTAATGGCAATTCGATGTCGGGCCGGGACTGCCACCATTCCAGGTACTGATCAGCTTCTTCTTGAGTTATCTTGCCCTCGTCTACGAGGTCCTGCAGCCGGCTTTCTAGAGCTTCATCCTGTATCTCGCTTCGTGCCTGGTCCAGAGCATCCTTTAGTTGCCCCGAGTCGATGGCCACACCCGTCTTCTCCTCGTAGATGGCACAAGCTCTGTCCAGAAGCGCCTGGTATCGATTGCTAGTCTGGCTCTGGTCCTCAGTATTGTTTGAGCCATTGTCCGCAGCAGCAATCACTCCCCCAGTTATACCTCCGATCAGCAGTACAGACACCACCACAATTGGAATGAACCACTTACGTTTGCGCATTGGCATATCACCTCCTTTCTATTTTTTCTACTGTTGGGGATATGTTTCTTCTTCGGACGCTATATCGGTCTCCTTTACTTGATATGTACATCTCTTCTCCTTTTTCAGGTACTCCCCCATCAGTGCAAATCCAGCTTATCACACCAACATGAACCCACCATGAACCGGGCGTTAACGGTAGAAAAGGCATACAATTGGGCAGCTATTTCATCTCATGTTCATCTTGGTGTAATATAATTTGTTTTGGGAGTTTGTCATGCGAATTTTGGTTGTTGATGATGACCGGCGACTCTGCGCTGTCATCAAGCGCGGGCTTCTGGAAGAAGCCTACGCTGTTGACTTAGCCTACGACGGAGAGGAAGGAGAATATCTTGCCGAGGTCAATCCTTACGACCTCATAATTCTAGACATCATGCTACCCAATAAAGATGGCATCGAAGTTTGCCATGAGCTGCGTGCCAAGAAGGTTAATACCCCTATTCTAATGTTGACGGCTAAAGATACTGTGGAGGACCGGGTCAGAGGGCTAGATACAGGAGCCGATGATTATTTGGTCAAACCTTTTGCCTTCAGTGAGCTTCTTGCCCGAGTTCGGGCACTCCTACGGCGAGAGGGAATGTCCAAATCGCCAGAACTTCGGGTGGGAGACCTAACCTTGAACACTCTTACCCGCCAGGTCTGGCGAGGACGAAGACCTGTTGAATTAACTACCAAGGAATACGTCATCCTGGAGTACTTCATGCGCCATCCCAACGTGGTAGTTACGCGGACTATGATCGAAGAACATGCCTGGGATTACGACTTCGATAGCCTGTCCAATCTGGTAGATGTTTATATCCGCCGATTGCGGCGTAAGATTGACATCGAGGGGGAAGACAGCCTGATTCAGACGGTGAGAGGAGCCGGCTATCGGCTGAAAGCGCCATGAGCTTCATTCATAGCATCAAATTCCGATTTACCATCTGGTACCTGTTAGTGCTGGCAGTTCTATTGATTGCCCTCAGTGCCGGGGTGTATTTCTATCTCTCGCGAAGTCTTTATCGCAACCTGGATGATTCGCTGGAACTACGTTCGACGCAGCTACAGAGCATCCCAGCTATTCTGGAAAGTATCAGCCAAGGGGAATTCCAAGAGGAGTTGGGGGAAATCGTCATGTTGTATTTCTACACTGGTAGCCAATTGGTAGAGGTGTCTCCTCGAGGGATAAGTATTCCCCTGAGTCACGAATTTATTTCGCAAGCCATTGCTGGCACGAGTTCGTTTGCCACTATCCAGACAACTGAAGGTGAAAGATTGCGTCTCCTGGCTGTCCCCATAAACATTAGCATTCCGGGACCACCGCCCGGTATCCAGCCGGCTGCACTGATCATTGCCCACTCGACAAAACAGATAGACCAGGCATTGGCCGGCTTGGTGCGCACCCTCATCATAGCTGTCCCACTGGCACTGGCATTAGCTGCCGCAGGCGGTATATTTCTAGCCCGCCGAGCGCTTAAGCCTGTAGACAAGATTACCCAGACAGCGCGCGAAATCGAGGAAAGTGACTTAAGTCAAAGGATTAATGTAAACACCAAGGACGAATTAGGGAGGCTCGCAGCGACGCTGAATGAAATGATTGGACGATTAGAAAAAGCGTTCCAGCACCAGAAGCAATTCACCAGCGATGCATCTCACGAGTTACGTACTCCCCTGGCGGTAATTGAAGCTGAATCCACTCTGGCGCTCCAGAAGGAAAGACCACCAAGCGATTATCGGCAATCTTTAGAGATTGTTTCTAGAGAAGCAAGACAGATGTCCTACCTTATTGACCAATTGCTTACCCTCGCTCGTGCCGATGCCGGAAAGGAGCAATGGAACTTCACGGAGGTCGACCTCGGCAAGCTCATCACTGACCTGAGCATAGATGGAGAGGTTCTCTGCCAGGAAAAAGGACTCAGCTTTCAATTAGGTCAGCCGCAGGATCTGGTGGTTAACGGCGATGAAGCCAGGCTGAGAGAACTGTTCATGAACCTTTTGGATAACGCCATCAGATATACCCCCGCTCCAGGGACTGTTTCCCTATCGCTCCGCCGCGAAGAGCAAATGGCCGTCGTCGCCATCACGGATACCGGGATTGGCATCCCGGCAGAAGACATACCCCTCATCTTCGAACGGTTCTACCGGGTCGGTAAATCTCGCTCGCGCGCTGAGGGAGGCAGTGGTCTAGGCCTGGCGATATGCCGGCACATTGCTGAGGCTCACGGGGGGAAGATAGAAGTAGAAAGCCAGGTGGGGGTGGGAAGTACCTTTTCAGTATGGCTTCCTTTGCTATCCTCCTAGTTTTCGCCTATGTCATCGACCTGTCCTCATGACCGAGTCTGTGCTTCCCACAGAGATGCTTGACTATATATAATAATGAAAGGAAATATTGTGCATAGAGTCGCTGACGAAATGAATTACCTACTGCAAACAGCCAACAGCTATTATACTCGGTACATAAAGGCTAATGTCTATCTCTAATAAACGTCTGAACATCGGCAGTGTTCCGGCTCTGGTCGGTATCGTGGGGCCTATTGTGGTAATTGTGGGGGACATCGCAGCTTCTTTATCTACTCCCGGTTACAGCATGGTCAGGGATTCAGTCAGCAGTCTGGCGCTGACTGGCATAGGCTGGCTACAGTCGATTTGCTTTCTGGCTATGGGCTTGCTGCTGGAGATCTTTGTAGCCGGGCTCTTTTTAAATATTCGTAGAACCCGGGGCTTCCATGCCGGCATTGTACTTCTCGCTCTCTGTGGCTTCGTGTTGATGTTGATTGCCACTTTTCATATGGACCACCCTGAAGCTCCGCCCATTGATGGAGCAATCCACACGATAGCATCTTATGGCCTTGGCTTGTTATTCCCCATCGCTATTTTATCGCTTGCACCCAGCTTCAAGAGCACCCCCAATTGGAAAAACATCTTCGTCTACACACTCTTTGCTGGTGTCCTGGCTTTCGGCCTAATAATAGGGGCGTTATTGACTGAGCAAGCGGGCTGGTTTGGTTTATATGAGCGAATTATAATAGGCAACGCGCTAGTCTGGGTGGAAGTAGTGGCGATCCATCTCCTACGCCTGCTATTGAGGCAAGAACCAAAGCCTCAACCCTGACAAATTAATATTGTACCGTCGCCGCTAATCCAGTGTAACGAAATAAATGTAATTAGGTATAAGACAGTGCGGACGTGTGAATCAATGGATCATTCTTGTACTCTCGTTTTAGGGACTCTTCTTCTTGAGCGTTTAACAACTTTGATAATTTCATGAGCTAGCAGGAATAAAGCGGCTGCAGCGAGAACACTTACCCAATCGCCGAGGGTCAAGGGAGCAAATTCTAAAAACCTATTGATGAAAGGAGTGTATATTGCTGTCAACGTTAATCCGATTGAGATTACAATCGACCACAGTAGCTTCTTGTTACTCCAAAAATTCCTGTTGAAAAATGAATCGTAGTTATACCTTCTAGATAAGATATTGGCAAACTGACAGAAGACAATAGTAGCGTAACTTAAGGTAGTAGCCCTTGAGTACAGA
>Ga0307429_1000647_pt1 | contig 19235 bp, 16 predicted proteins | sample SalMarWE160230MG_FD_202151 | JGI IMG/M metagenome (GOLD analysis project Ga0307429, IMG submission 202151) | Salt marsh sediment microbial communities from the Plum Island Ecosystem LTER, Massachusetts, United States - WE1603-230 | ecosystem: Environmental > Aquatic > Marine > Intertidal zone >... | reverse complement strand
CCTGGGATCATTGATATCCTGACATTCAAATAGGTTTAGCCCAAAAGGATAATCAATATCCGACGGGTTAAAAAGGATAACGTCTTTTTTGCGGTTTTCAGGCATTAGTTTCAAGAGAGTTTCTGTCGCGTCCCCATGGGGATCTAAAAAGCAAAGCCCGTCGCCTTGCTGGGCGTCGGACAAAGCGGTATTTATCAGCAGGATCGTTTTGCCGGTGCCGTTGACACCAGCGATATAAGTTCCCTGTCGTCTGTTGTCTGGAGAAAGTTCAACCAGAGATTTTGATTCTTTATCAATGCCTAACCGAAGCAAAACCACCTGCTTTCATGCCCAAAAAATAATCATAGACAAGCCATGTATTTAAAATTCATTTTATATAAGAAAACAATAATCAGCAAAGTAATTCTAAAATAATTTTTTCCGTGGCTTGGCTATGTATAAAACCCGAGCTGTATTTTTGTGTTTATCTAATATCCGGCGAGGGTTTTATTGTAGACTTGCCGAAGGCAAGGAGCGGCTGACGGTATGGAGGGTGCAGGGGGGAAATGCCGTCATAGCCGCAAGGGTGTCGGGCGCACGCCCGACTGCAGACCTTTAGCAAGGGCGTAAGCCCGAAGCGGTCGACGGAGTCCGCTAAAAGCGGACGAAGTGAACCCTCACTCAAAAACGAAAGTTTTTGGCGAGGGCGAAAAGGTATGCAGTCGGGGGTTGGAAAAATACTTTTTTACAAGCCCAGACACCCGCTGAGCCAGCTTCCAGTGTATGATTGCGCTGATTAATAAAAAGCGAGTAAGCTTTTTAACCAGGTAAAAATTTAAAGCAGCAAGCAGAGAATACGGGCAAAATTATTGATTAAGGGGAATAAGGTTAATCAATAGAAGATAATTTTGCGGCAATCATTCCGAAAAAGCTGGCTCTCTTTCCCCCCTGCTCTCTAATTCTAAAAGGATCAAAAACTATGTTTTCCGAAAAACAAGGGCATAAGAAACAATTGTTAATTTATTAATTTGATAAATACAGCTCGGGTTTTTCTCTTTCTAATTCCTCAACAAACTCATTTATTGAAAAGGTAAAGATATCTAGGTCATCTTTATATTTAATAAACTCACTCCATTTTATAGTGTCTTTATGAATTTTTGGAGCCACAAAGAATGATATTGAATTTTTAAATTCTTCTTTTTTCTCTGTTAAGTGTCTGCTTATTGGTGGCATTTCTCGAGCAACCTGAGCTGTTCCATTTAATAATGTTACTTCCAACAAGGTACAGTTCTTTTTTTCATAGCACTCAATATCAGCCCTGTTACCTGGTGCATGAGCGGAAGGTAGCCCTTCATCATCAGTAATATAATTTGGTATTAATCTTATCTTTGGATACTTAGTAAGAACGGCAAGTGAAGTTAGAAATTCTAATCTTAGTGGCCCTGGAATAAATCTTAATATCTCATCTTTTGAAGAAAAATTACTTTTATTAAAATTTAAAATCTCTGATTTTATATCATCCCAGGTATAGTGTTTGGTCCACTTAATTAAAAGTTTATTTTCTTGTTCAATATCTATTACATATTCAATTTCTACCTGAACAAGATTTTCGTCTATTTGTGAAAGGTAATTAAAATAATCTCTTTCAGACTCGTATTTTTCGTATTTTGTATATCTACCTAAAACATAGTCAACTTTTTCTAGTTCCTTTTTATTTAAATCAATAAAAGCTCCAAACCCTCTAATAGTAATTAAACCTGTTAATCTCATTTTTCTAATAAATTCATCTGGTAATTCTTGCATAATTGTTACATCTTTCATTGAATTATGCCTGCCGTTTGTTAATTCATCACATATGCTTAAAATTACTTCGTTGCTAGGTTTATAACCATAGCTTGACCTTATTTGAACAATTTTTTGATACAAAGCCTCTGAATTATTATCTTTCCAACAAAGGATAAGTGGGATCTCCTGTCTTGTAATGCCGGAGTTATTAAATTTAGGATTATTATTAATTTTTTTAATCACACTTAATAATAATATCAAAGGCACATTCTCGTTTAAAACGCGTCGAAACGGGTTGTTTGATTGATATTTTACAAATGCATTTAAAAAGGCTTGCTGTTCAAATTCCGGGTGTTCATTATCTGCAAATTTAAGTCCAATATCAGAAAACTCTATTTTTTCTCCCATCTTGTAGAACACAAACCCAAGCTCTTTAGAAATTTTAAAATGAGTATCAAACCTAGAAGGCCATCCTCTATTAAATCCTGCTTCCTTGTGTTCTTGGGGGTTTTCTTCTAAAACCTTCTTTACTTCTTCGTTTGTTAAGGGTTCCCCATTTTTTATTTTTTCTCTAACATTTGGGGTTAGTTCCGTCGGTTTGTATAGGCCGTTTCTTATTAACTCGCCTTCTATTTCTACTGCTAACTCGTTTGTTAGCTTTCTACCGTTATAATCTTTTAGAACACCTAGCATCCATTTGATCCGTTCCGGATTTCTAACAGTCGTGGTAAATAACAAAGGTTTATAGGTAGACTTTCTTTTAATCTTTTCGGTCATAATTGGTTATTAAAACTTCCTTTATGTTTTTTTTAGTATTATCGTAGTAGCTTATATAATTGCTTGATACTTGATGTGCATTATATTTTTTCATCCAGCTGATCAATATTTCATTTGTTCTGCCTTTATATTCAGTAACATTTGAAAGTGCAAACTTAATACCTCTCTTATTTAGTCTGTCGATAATATTTAATAAATCCATTTCATTTTTTTCATTCCAGAACTTATTATACTCGCTAAAAGTTATAAGATACGGTGGGTCAAAATAGATAAAATCTTTCTCAGAATATTCTTTAGTATATAAAAATTTTCTAAAATCTCTTGACTCAAAAATGACTTTCTTTTTCTTGACATAATCAAAGTAACCATTTAAAGCCTTTATAACATTATTGTTAAAGTCAACATTTCCTACTGGCAGATTAAACTCTCCTTTTCCATTAAAACGAAGCATTCTGTTAAAACCATATATAAGCAAAACATACATAGTTAACGGGTCTTTATCACAATGTTTGTTGAAGGCCTCCCGAAGTTTCATATATCCAGGTTTATTAAATCTTGCAAAATAAGTTTTTTTCCACTTCTTTTTTAATATGTCCGGGATTACATCTTCTTTGTAGGATCTCGATAGATTATAAGAATTAATAATTTTTTCAATATTGCTAAAAAAATAATCAGAATTTTCCGCTATATTCACCAGGTATTTATGTATTTTGATTAAATTCTCATCAACATCATTTAAATAATAGTTTTCGGCATCGACATTCAGAAAAACAGAGCCCCCTCCAACAAAGGGTTCGAAAAACGTGTTAACCCTACTTGGAAACAATGGTTTAATTTGTGCTATTAATTTGTATTTATCCCCTACATAAAACAAGGGGGATCTTTTAACAGTGTTAGTTATCATATACTTTTGTTATAAAAAGCCATTCTTGATGATTAGGAAATTCTGTTTTTCCACTATTAAAGAAACTATAGTTTTTTTTATAGATTTCTGTTTTGCCTTTTTCCTCCATCACTTCTTTTATCTGTTCTAGTTTTATTTTATTTCTTGATGAATTACTTTTTGAATTATAGGTATTATTATAAGAAACAACTATGTGTTTGCAATCTAGGTTTTCTATTAAATTTTTAAAAGCTGAAAATGCTCTCGTTTTACAATAATCGCTTGTGTTCTCGGGTTCTGGTTTTAAGGCTGTTCCATAAAGCTTTGGTTGGTCCCATTTAATTAAAGTTTCTAACAAATGATAAAACCTACTGTATTGTCTTGAGTTATAGGGAGGGTCAATATAGACTACATCGGCTTTAATATTTTTTGCCAGGAGGTTTGTGTCTTTTTTATAAATCAAAATTTTTTTTGAAGGTATTGTTTCTATTAGTTTTAATTCTAATTTTTTCTCTAGAGGTTCTTTTTTTATGTATGCGTCATAGTGACCAACTGTATTAGCTATCTTATCAATTGAATAAATTAGTGTTGCTAATAAAATATAATATTCTCTATTTGTTAATTTGTTCTTATTTTTTTCAATATCGTTCCTGATATATCCTATCGTTTTTGAAATGTTTTTATCAAAATATTTCCCGCCGAAGTTTTTTGAAAAATAATTATCTTCTAGTTCATCTTGATTGATTTTATTATATTTTTTAATAATTTTTATAAGTTTCCCCTCATCATATTTCCCATGTCCAAAAAAAGCTTTGTATATAACATTGTTTGAATAAAGAAAATCATTAATTATTACTTCATTAAAATTTTTTATAGCTTCAGCTGCAATCACGGCGGTTCCAGCAAATACATCGGCAAAAACTTTTCCTGAGCACTTCTCTTTTATCAGACCCATTATCCAGTCTGCTAATTTAGCTTTGCTTCCTGTATATCTTCTCTGATTTATTTTATATTTCATATAATATCAACTAATTTTTATAGACTTCTTCTAACGCCTGGCCATTTTTCGTTTTCCACTTTTTCCATCCGCTAGTAGAGTTACCTAGAATTATGTCTGAGGCTGCACTTGGGCTTTTAAAGATAAAATCTTTTATAAAAAGATATAAAGCATTATCTTTCTTTTCTAAGTAACTTTTTTCTATTAATTTACTAATAACGCGTTGGTTTCTTTCAACCACAGCTTTGCTAATATTCGTGGTTGCCGTTGATCCTCTGTAAACAACAAAACCATCATTAGTTAAGCGGCCTGTTGCTTCGGCTTTCTTCCCTTTGCAAAAAAATAGTGGATTTGTTTTATCTTGACTTTCCTTTGCTACTACGCCTTGGAGGATAGGGAAACCTAATGCTGATAGCAAAAGTCTTAAATAATTTAAAAACTCTTCCATGTCCGCAGTATCTGACTCAGGAAGCCTTGGTGTTGTGGACTCGACACCGTTCTTTATTTCGAATCTTTTGGCAGTGTTAGCTAATTCTAAACATCGACTTTCTAAAAACTTAACATGAGCTTTTGTTAAATTATTATCCTTGCTCGAAAAAGCAATCGCTGTTTGCCAGAAGCTTTTATTATTATCGTGGGTTGTTAAGCGACTCCACAAATTTTCTGCTTCTCCTATATAAACAGAGGGTAATAAGTCTTCCTCGCTCCCTCTGCCTGTTAAAAAATATACTGAAGGTTTATTGCAATCAGGTCGGTTTTTTACATCTCTTAATTTTGTTCTTGGAATAACAATTGCTTGTCCAACCCAGTTGCTTAACTCTGCTGTTTTAAGGCCATCGGGTTCGCCGTCTACAAGAAAAATTTTTATCGTCTTAGCCATAGCTCTTATAAGTTATTTTTCTATTTTGGAAACAAAAGAATCTATAATAATCTTTATTGATGTACACAAACTTACTATTTTTTGTTTTTCTTCTTTTTTTAATTCTTTATGATTAATTTTTTTAATAGTTCTAGTCAATTTTTCAACGTCTGAAAAAAAAGTTTCTTGCGGTTTTTTTATTATTTTATGTTCGTTTTCCGTCGGTTCTCCAATGTTTTTAAAAGCTTGGTCTATGGTGAACCCAGGTTCACTTTTTACCTTCCTAACAAGTTCAAGGGATTGCTCCCCTGTTAGTTTCTTTTCCTTTAGAAAATTAAAAACGTCTCTTAAAACTTCGGCTTGGTCTAGTAGTTGTCTTAGAGCCCGGCCGTGTTTTTCTGTAAGTTTCTTTTGCCTGATATCTTCCTTTATTTCATCCGGAAGGTCCAGAAGACCTACTAAATCTAAAACCCTTCTTTTTGTTAGGCCTAAACTTTTGGCAATAGTTTCCCATGGTGAACCCAGGTTCACCTTTAGTTCTCTTAGTGCTGAGGCGCGATCGATATCATTCAGGTCCTCTCGCTGGATATTTTCTATTAAAGAAATTATCCTGGCGTCCCCATTTGAGACCTTTTTTATAATTGCTGGTACTTCTTTAAGGCCGGCTTGCCTTGAGGCCTTAAATCGCCTTTCTCCGGCTATAATTTCATATTTTTTGCCGGACGGTCTAACTATTATTGGGCTTAAAACCCCGTGCTCTTTAATAGACTCGGCCAATTCTGAAATAGTATTTTCATAAAAAGTTTTTCTCGGCTGGTTGGGGTTCGGCACAATTCTGTCTATTTTAATCCTTACCAAACCTTTGCCCGCATTGATATCGAATAGCTCTCCGGTTAATTCTTTTTCTTCTTTAAATATCTCTCCGGCTTTTTCTAAAACACTGGGTTTCTTTTTAGCCATTTAACATTACCTCCTTGGCAAGACTTCGGTATTCTTCAGCCGCTTCAGAACCTTTTGCATATTCAAGTATTGACGTCCCGTCAACTGAAGATTCTTTAAATTTAACCGTCTCTTTAATGACGGTCTCAAAAACTAAATCCTGGAAATGCCCTCGTAATGTTTCCAAAACTTCTTTTGCATGCAGGGTCCTGGTTTTGTGCATTGTTGGCAAAATGCCAGCAATCTTAAGTTTCGGGTTTAGCTTCTTTTTTACTTTTTTAATGGTTCTATTTACCAGGATCCCGGCGCCTCTTAGGGCTAAGTAATCCGTTTCCATTGGAATGATAACTTCATTGGCGGCTGTTAAAGCATTTATAGTTAAAATGCCCAGGCTTGGCGGACAGTCTATTAAAATATAATCATAATAAGTTTTTAACGGCTCTAAAACGGATTTTAAAATCCTTTCCCTGTCATACATATTCATTAATTCAATTTCGGCTCTTGATAGGTCAATATTAGAAGGAAGCAAATCAATATTTTTTATCTTAGTTCTAATTATTATTCCCTTAACAAAATTTTCTTCATCTCCGTTTTCCGCAACTATGGCGTCGTACAAAGATTTTTCTAGCCCCTTCATTTCAATGCCGCAGGATATTGTCAACGAGGCCTGCGGATCACAATCAACCAAAAGGACTTTCTTTCCTTTTTCCGCTATAGCTGCTCCTAAATTTAATGTGGTGGTGGTTTTCCCTACTCCGCCTTTTTGATTTGCTATGGCAATTATTTTTCCCACTTTTATTTTCCTGATTAATTAATTCCTAAATTTATATTTTTTTCTTTTGCTTTAGTTTTTATAACAGTTGTAAACAGTGCTGCTTTGCTTTTTTTAATCTTTCCGGTTAAGAACGTGTCTTTAACCTCACTTAAGGCTTGATATATTATATTTTCTGGCATTAGATCTACAATTTTTCTAAAAAATCCTAAAGAGTGGTCGTCCTCTAGTTGCTCTGCTATGTATGTTGCTAAAGACTCTTTTTCAGGGGATCTTTTTTTATTATTATTAATAGCGTTTCCTTTAACGTTATTTAATTGGTTATTGTTTAACGTATGGATATTGTTAGTGTGACGGTTTCGCCATGTGGCAGTATCGTCACATGGACCTTGTGATGATTTCGTCACATGGTTGTTTTTAGGTTCATTTTTAAAGGGTTTTTCAAATATTTTTAAGTGTGAAACCGGCAAAATAGTATAACGAACATTATCCCAGGTGCCGCCTTTAGTTCTTAATCTCAAAGCTGTTACCACCGGCTCACCATTAAACCTAAATCTTAAAAGGCTCTGGATTCTGCGGTTGGCTGTTTCTCGGCTAATTCCTAAGTCGCGGGCAACTTGGTCCTGGCTAGGATAGCAGTCTCCGTTTTCGTCCATATAAAGAGCAAGAGCGATCAAGGTTTTAAATTCCCGGTCTGATATCTTTTTTAAAAGTCCTGATGTCCGGGCGGCTACAAAAAGCTTAACAAAGACTTTGTTTTCCCAGGCCTTATCCAAAACATCAAACTCTTTTTGGATTTCAACCGTAACCATTTTTTCGTCTTTGTATTTTGGGGAGGGAGTGAGGTTCTCGATGGGGAGACCGAGCTGTTCTCTGATGAGTTTCTTCTGCTTTTCGATATTTTTATATTTGCCCATTGTTCTATTAAAACATAAAATCTTAAGCGAAAACTACCCGCTTTTTTTTATTGATCCTGTCTGGTTTAAGGTTAATTGGTCAAATCCTTGTGGCTCTTCTGAAAGAAAGCTGTCAATTTCTTTGCGCATTATACGCCAGGACCTGCCGACTTTTTTAGCAAAAATTTTTCCAGGAACTCTTTCTTGGCTGACTAGATCATAAACAATTCTGGAGCTGACTTTTAGAAGCTGGGCGGTTTGATCAATGGTGAGGATTTCGTCTCTGTTTTCTTCTACCATTTTGAAGATACTCCTCTTTTAGTTGAATTTATTCCATTTTAGTAGAAGATAAGAGAAGATGTCAAGGGAAATTTAACTAGACCAAGGTATAATTTTTTTTCTAATTAAAGAATATAAAGCATATTTTAATCCAGAGATATATTTGTTTTGCAAACCATTGCCAGGAAAATAAAGAGAGAAAATATTTTCTGTATCAATATTGTTTGCTACCTCTGATAAACTTATTGCTTGACGTACAAAACCGTTAATTCTCTTCGGAGTTATTATAATAGCTGTAGGTGCATAAAGATTTATTCTGTCTTTGAGGTCTTTAATAAGACTATCCTGTTTTGAACAAATTTCATCAAACGCCATGGGGACATGGCTAAGGTCTTCTAGATAAAAACCAGCGGTTTTAAAGAAGTCTAGAAATTCTGTTCCGTCAATCTCTTCCTTAAAGAAAGTTTCAAAGACTTGCTTGGTGTAGGTATAAAAAAAAGATTTTGCAGAGTAAAAAAAAGTGTCTGCTTCTGGCGGTGCTTCTGCTATAAATAAAATTTTAATATCAGTAGGTTTGTAGCTTTGCCGAAGCTCTTCATGATCTATCATGATAAACCCTATCTTTAACTTTCTTTTTTCTTTGACTTTTTTGTTCCCGAAGGAAGGGACTTAAATTCCAATGCTTCAATTTTCTGCATTGAGGAAGCCCCGATTATTCCTTGTACATCACCAACCATATAGGAGGTACTTTTAATAACCTTTTCTATCTGCTTGTCTCTTTTCGCCCAGATTCTGCTTATGGCTCTTTTTTCTTGTTCTAGTCCGTCTTTCATGTCTTTGAAAGTTTCTATTATCCCTTCAACTTTTTGACTGAATTCAGGACCAGATAAATAATTATACAAGAGTTCCATTTTTTCATTTTTGCCTACTGATGAAAGTTTAATATTTGATAGTTGAAGAAGACTGGTTCTTAAAACAGTCGCTAAAGCTATTACAAGGTCAAAGCAAGTAACCCAAACTCCATTTATGGAAGAAAAATTTTTACAGCCTTTTGGTAAAACTACAGACACCAAAACAGCAGTATCTGCTTTAGCCTCTCTTTGATCTTCTTTTAATTTTTCAACCCATTTATCGGTCCATGTTTTGGTTCGTTTTGATTCCCAGAGTACGGTACCGCAAAATTGACCAGAAGGGCTTATAACTTCTTGTAAAACATCCGCTCCCTTTATTCCTTTAGGAACAGGTTTAATATTATCATGAGGAAAATTTGAATTAAGGACATCTTCGAGTTCAAGCTCGAGAACTTCACCTTGGGTTTGTTGGGACCCTTGTTCGGCTTTTCTTTTAAGCTCGATTATTTGATCAGTCATTTCCTCTATTTTTTTATCCTTTTCTTTAACCTTAAGCCTGTGTGATTCTTCGACACTTTTTGAAGCAGATTCCTTAATTTTTTCTCGCTCCTCGTCAACCTTTCTGGCTATTTCAAGGTCTATGTTTTTTTTGCTTTCCTCAAGATCCCTTGTTTTTTTCCTAAGGGAAAGCTCTGCTTTATTTGCTTGTTCTAATTTTTCATCTTTTTCCGCGACTTGCTCTTTGAGCTCCTCCAGATCAACAGATACTTCTTTTACAGCTTCCTGTTTGGCTTTCTTCTTAATCTCATCAGTGGCTACCTTGACCTTGGTTTCAACCTCTTCATTTAGAGATTTTTTAGCTTGCTTAATTTCCTCTTCTTTAGCAGAAAGGCTCTTCTCTTTTTCGGCAATATCGATATCTCTCTTTTTATTTTTTTCTTCAAACTCTTCGCTTATCTCTTCTCTTAACTGTTTTGATATTGTTTCGGTAAGAGGAAATTCTTTTTTGCAATAGGGGCATTTTATTGTTTGATTATCCATTTTATTCAAAAATATATTAAATATTAATATTATAAGTGCAAAATAATGGGTTTATTATATCACAAGAAGCCTTTAAAGGACTTCATGCCCTCCTCAACGTCTGTATTAGCAAGGGTAATATAAATAGTAGTAGTTCCGATATCGGTATGGCCTAGGATCCGCCTTAGTGTTTCAATATCTTTTGTCTGCCTATAATATTGAGTAGCGTAGGAATGCCTTAAAGTATGGGGTGATATTTTTTTATTTTTAATGCCGGCTTTATGCGCATACCTTCCAACCATTTGCTGAATATATCTGTCGGAAAGTTTTTTGCCTTTCAGGGTTGAAAAGAAATAATCACCTTTCGGCCGTATCTTGCGCCAGCCGTCAAGCAAATCTACCAAGTAGTCCGGCATGGCAAGATCCCGGTCCTTGCTCCCCTTGCCGCTTACCACTCTTAATTTTCCTTTGGTAAGGTTAATGCTTCCTGGTCTTAAGTTGGTAACTTCAGCAAGTCTTAATCCGCAATGAAGCATTAAAGACATGATTGCTTTATTCCTTAAACCGGTAGGGTAGCGCTTGTTTGGCTGCTTAAGTAATTTTTGCGCTTCTTCCGGTTCTAAAACGGCTGGTAGCTTTTTTCTTGTCATAGTTAGCTTTATACTACGTATTATCTGTATTATACATAGCATATAGCACCATTTTCAAGGTGTCAAGTATAAAGCGAACTATATAGCAAAATTACGAAGATTTTGGATTTGTTTAAATGACATAAAAACTTTAGGCTAATTTCTTTAAGGAGACAATTACCAGTTTTGTCTATAATCTTTCTTTTTTAGTTTTTTTGCATTATTTCTTTTTTTAGAAATTTCTTTTTTTTTATCTTTTAAATCTTTATGTAGTTGTTCAAATTTATTTCTTAAATTAATAAAATCTTGGTAAAGCGTAGATCCTTGAATTTGGAAATTACTTCGATTATGCATTGCTGCCTTTTTTGAGATTTCACCATGTAAGTCAACAATTCTTTGGGCCATGTCTTTATCAAAAACAGCTACCTCAAGATTTTTCACTCTGATATGGTCGTCAAATCTTTGAACCGTCTTAGCAAATAACACTTCTTCGATTAGAGCCTCGCAACAACATCTTAAATTATCTAATGCAAGAGAAACTGCCTTTTGTTGTTCTTGATAGCCTAAATTATCGTAGTTCTTAACAACCTCTTTATATTCTTCAATTAATTTAGGGAGGTCTGACATTTTAGGACTTGTATCTATATTTACCCTACCTGGCCCAATTGAGGGACGATCAATTATATGGGTACTGAATTCAATTTCCTGTTCAATTCCAACATTAACAAGCTGGCTAACAAATAATAGGTCATGTGTAAAAACAATAACTTGCCTATCTTTAGATAATTGCATAAGTCTTCTTGCTAAACTTCCCCTTACCTCGTGGTCAAGACTTGTTATTGGATCATCAAACACAACAGGTTGCTTCCCCTGTTGGTTAATCTCGGCTAAAAACAAAGCTAGTCCCACAGCATTTTGTTCACCTTTGCTTAATATATCACAGACATTCTTACCTAAGATTTTTAACTGTGTCCGAACCTTTCCTTTTTCAGCTCCTGTTTTTTCTAGGTTTACTTTAATGTCTTTTCCTAATGCTTTAAGTTCATCTTCAAAAGATTTTCTGATGTTTTCAGTTAAGAGCTCACTACTTGCTTTTGAACCTAAATCTGTTATTCCCCTAGTATTTATGGCACAAATAGCAGCTTCATATTTTTGAGATTTTTCGTTAGCAGAAAAATATTTGTCGATCGTATCTTTCCATTTCTGAACATTTTGCCTGTCTTCAAGCGTATGAATATCTTTTTGAAGTTTTTCAATTTTTTGGGTTTTTCCCAATTCTGTCTGCTTTAAATCGTTAATCTCTTTCTGTTTTTGCTCAGATAAAGTAGAAATTTCTTGTTCAACTTCAGATAAATCTAATGAATATTTTACTGTTGTAGTGTCTAAATTTTTTAAAGCACTCCCTAAATCAGTTTTTTGTTTTTTTGCAGTTAAAAGTATTTGGTCTACTAAAATTTTAAGATTTAGGTCTTTTTTGCTTATATCTGTCAAAATGGTTGATAAATTATCAGAAAAAATAAAATCCGGTTCTACTAGCTGAAACTTACCTTTCAACTCGTTAATTTTATCTTCTGCCTCTCTGAAATTCTGTTGAGACTGATCACTAAGATATTGTGAATAGGCTTTCACTAGTTTAAGAGCAGCACTTCCTGAAACTAAAGGTTGTCGGCAGTAGATACATTTTTTTTCACTTATAAAGTCTTTTTTATCGATTGTTTTTTCATAATCTCTAGCAGACTCAATGAAAGCTTGCCATTCTTCTGTGTCTCGTGCAGGAATATTTTCTAAAACCTTAAAGCTTTTCTTTCTTTCATCTCTTACTTTCTTTTTACAAAAGTAATCTTTAATGGCGTTTGGGGTTTCTTTACCAATAGCTTCTAACAATTTTTTAAGGGTTTCTAAATGTTTTTTTAAGTTATCAATTTCCGATTTCTCTTGAGTAAAAAGTTTTATACTATCCTCTGAGTTTTGTTGTCCGAGTTTTTGTGACTTACTCTTCAGGTTTTTCAATTTTTTGGAGTCTTTGTTGGAAAAAGATTTATTTTTATTAAGTATTTTTTTATCATCTTTAGTCAACAAAGTTTTATTAAAAATCAAGCTCAACTCTTGTGAGTGAAGTAAATCGACCAGCAGTTTAAGGTCAGGCTTTTCTCTTTCCTCTTGTTGTTTTAATTTTAGAAGCCTATCATTTTTAAACTCGTCCATAACATTTGTAATAATTTGGAACATATTTAATCCTAGAGGTTCAACACTGGAAGAACTTTCTCTTTCAACAAGGAAAATTGGTAGGTACTCAGAATCAAATACCTTGATTAGATTGAAGGGATAAATTCCTCTTTCTTTCTTATTTCTCCATTCATATGTGGGCTGATCATGAGCATTTAATTGAAAATCAACATAAACTTCCAAATCTTCACTTGGCTTATATATATTCGCTAAGATATTTTTAGGCTGGCCGCCTCCGGCTAGCTCATGAATAATTCGATAATAACCGCTTTTACCGGTTGCATTTAAGCCAAAGATAATTGTACAAGTAGGATTAAAAGGAAGTTGTTGGTCATGGATAAGGGCATTAATCCCTTGTTTGTGGGTAATTTTTTTTAGTACAAAAATCTGACTCTTATCTTTTTGTTTTTCCTCTATTTTACTACTAGGTATAAATTTTTGATTTACTTTTGCTAGCTCAGGTTTTTGGTCAAATTTAAAATTAAGCTGATTCTCTTCGGTAAATATTTTAAAAATTTGATCTTTATTAATTTCGCTAATTGCTCCAGCGGTGTTGATGACTTTTTGGATTAGTAAGCTCAGCCAATTTGGGATTTTTTTAGATTGGTATTCAAGTAAATAATCCCTAGCGTGGTTTTTTTCTCTTTCTTTCATTGCATGAGACCTTCTAAAATTTTGTATACTTATTCTTTAAGCTCATTTGGAGTCGGCTGACTTAACAGTTTTTATCAACCGACTCTTTTCTTATTAACTGAGGTCAATTATAACATCTTCGCAGTTTGAACACTTAACCTGACTATAACCTTTAAAATAGTCATAGTTATCGTAATTGCCGCTGATTAGATTTTCCTTGACCTCTTCCCGGGTACAGTTTCCGAAATCATAATCATGGGTGATATCTACTCCCTTGATATAAAATTTCGTACTCCCGCACTTCTCGCATTTCATCTTTTTTTCTGTTGTTACTTCTAACATTTTTGCTCCTTTCGTCTAATTAACTTAGTTAGGGCCTGGACAAGCCAGGCCTAAACTAAATCAACTGTGGAGATTCCTTAGCTTACTTAAAGGCTTAGGGGTAAAATATAAGTCCCTTTCAATCTTTAAACCGCAGGGCCCAGTTACTTCTGAAAGCTCCTTTAAACTGAAGTAGCCAAGCTCTGTTTCAAGTCCTTCAACCAGACCAAAAAAGGTATCTTTTCCATCAAATTCAGTAGCGTACCAAGTCCAGTTAGACCATGGGGTAAAGAACTTTACATAAGCAATAGCTTCATCTCCTTTTCCGTCTTGTAAATACAGCTTCGGAATAACCTTTCTAATTTCTTCTGTTAGCAGTTTCATTCTCTTTCCTTTCTCTCTAATAATAATTTGCTTCCGCATGAGCGGAACAAAAAGAGAAGGTTCTTGCTGTAGTCAAGGTGGAGATTTTGCGGTTCTTCTTTAGTAAGAATTGGGAGGGATAAGTAGCAAAGCGGTTTATGCTCACAAAGGAAAATACTACCTTTACGGAAGAAAGGTTCTACGTATGATCTTTCCTAGGAAGCAAATAAATCCGGATAAAAAGGCTTTTGAAATGAGCTATCATTTTGAAAAAATGAAGCTTCCTTGTGTCTATGACATTAGAGTAAGGTCTTGAAGAATGAAAGTCCTTACTGCGTTAGCGAATTTGAAAAGGGGTTTGGGGTGGGGGTTGAAAATCTTACTATTTATCTTGTAGATTCAAAATCTCTTACCAGATTTCTTAACTCTACTTTTTGAAAATAGCGGTCTCTTGTCTCTTTCATAACTTCTTTATATGGTCGTCCATTATTCTTTGCGCTTAGGTGCTTTATCTTATTTAATTGCCTCTTATCAAAACCGCTGTCATTGACATCAATAGTTTTGATAAGAGCGGCTTTCCTCTGTTTGGAAACCACGTAGGCTTGCCTGAGCGGCAGATTTCTTTTATCTAAAGCCTGAACATATTTTTCGACATCTTCATATAAAGGAAAATATAAAGGCCGCTGACTGTCTGCTTTAGCTTCCTGCTTAACCTGTTCCCCATGCGGCAGGAAAATTCTTTTTGCCTGGATTTCAGAGTCTGATCGATCAAGGCCAAAACAAACTAGAGTACCGACATTTCCTAAAGCGCCTCTCATTCTTTCGTCAAGCTGGCTTAGCTGCTGGTGGGCCAGAACCAGGTACAAGTGTCTTTTCCTGGCTTCGGCCAAAGTACGGCTAAAAGTTTTAGATCCTCCTTCACTGCCGACAAATAATTGAAACTCATCAAGGTATTCAAAGAAGTCCTTGCTGGTCCTTCTGGCCATGGCGGCTTGCTGAATTAAAGTTGTAATAAAGCCGCCAAAGAGTTTTGCCGAAAGCTCGCTTAAATAAGAAAGATCAACAATTAAAACCTTGCCTTCATCTAATATTGTTTTAAAGTTAATGGTGGAATTAATTTGGCCGAATATATTTCTAATCCGGACACTCCCTATAAGCCGGGAGATTTTATTAAGAGTTGATTCTACTCTTGTTGCCTGCTCCCTTAAAGGCCATTTATCAAAGCGGTTGTAAAAAAATTGACTGACGGCTGGATCATCCGTTTTTTCTAAAAGAATATCCCTGTAGTTTTTATCGGTTATAAGTTTAGGCATTTCAATTATACTTAATCCATTTTCCATAAGGACCATTAAAGAATTAAACATGATATCCTCAAAAACCGGTGCGTTTTCCAGGTCCCAGCTTCTTTTAAAGACTTCGATTATATCGTTGGCATGTTCGGCCGGATCTTCATTCTTTTGAAGTTCCAGGAGATTTATCCCTGGGCTGTAATCCCGCCTGGACGGATTAACGTACACAATCCTGTCAATATTACTTTGCTTTTTAAAGTAACCTTGAGTACCAAGATAAGATAGCACATCGTCAGCCAGATCTCCGTGAGGATCGATAAGGGCGACTCCTCTTCCTTTAACGATATCCTGGTAAAGCATATGTTCCAGCAGTTTGCTCTTGCCTTTGCCAGTGGTCCCGATAATATGCATGTGATCATACCGGTCTTTCTGTTGAATTTTATAAGGAAGATTAAGCCAAAATGGGCTGACATTTCCCAAAACAGTAGAGCCGTTAACGCTGAAAAATGATAGAAAATACATTAAATCTTTAAAAGTCATAAAATCAGTAAAAATACAAAGATTTAATTAAGATTTGCCGGATATTTGTTAATTTTAATGCTACAGAGCCCTAAAATGCCCCTAGAAACGACGAAAGAGACTAAAGCATACATTATTGTATACCAAAATAAACAATGTCTTAATAGGCCTGTTTCTTAATCATTTTCTTTATACCAGAGTTTAAAAAGATCTTTCTTATTGCTCTTTGTCCAGATAGGATCAATTATTACATTTCTGTTGAGGATTTTCTCTTTGGTTGTAAACCAAAAAAAGCTGGCGCCTTTAACATTTTTGGTTGTGGCGAGAAGATTTTTTAAGCGCTCCTGAGTCGTAGTAATTGTTAAAACTCTTAAAGATTCTGCTTTGTATCTTTTGTAGTATTGGCCGGTTTTTACATATTCAACATACCCTCTGATTTTATCTTTCCAGCGGCGGTTGGTTTCTGTGGCTCTGTCTGCTTCAATAAAAAATCTTGCTTCCTTGCCTTCGCCTTTAAGAATAAAATATCCGTCCGGAGTAACAGCTAAGGATTTGCCCGGATTTTCCGGATCTCTTACCTTTTCCTTTAGTGCCTTAAGCTCCCATTCAGGAATCCATTTGAGCATGTACCCCAAGCCCCTAGCAGAAATTGTAAAAGCTACTCTAACATCATTTACAGCTAAGGTATGCTCCAAAAAATATATTTCAACCTGGTTACTCTTTTTATTCCATTTAACATTTTTAGAGTCCATGCCGTCATACATAAAAGAGACAACATCTTTGCCTCTTTGAGATAAGCAGTAAACTCTCTTAGAAGAGCCGTAGCCGGCATGAGAAGGCTTGTGTATGGCTGAAAGGTACTTATTGTGGTAGAGAAGCGATAAGCGTCTCTGGCAGGCAGTAATAGAGGCATTTTCAAACTCTAAGAGTTTGATCTGGTCTCTGGTTAAAAAACGGAAAAGGTAAACCCATTCTATTACCTTTTTATCTCTTTCAGTCAGCCTCATCGGCGGCGGGTTTTTAGCTTTTCTATATCTGGGTAGCCTGATTTTGGAACTTTTAACCATAGCCTATTTTACCACTAATCATTTTTTCTTTTTCTTCGGCAGGCTCTTCCATTGCCCATAGGGCTTTTCGCCTGCGTCGGCTTCAGACTGGGCGCAGATCAGGTAGTTCTTCCACATCTGAACCTCGTCATTACCCCTGATAAAAGAGCCTATTTCAACAATGTATTTTCTACCTGATGAGGTGTATTCAATATTTATAACCGAGCGGTAGCCTTTCCATATTGAAGGGGTAATGCTTGTCAGAAAGAAATTAAAAGCTCCTGGCTTGCCGAACTTATCATCTATCCTGCTTTTAGCGCCGGTAACGTCTATCAAAGGAATCTTGTATTCAACCGGCCGGAAGCTCGGCAGCATGATACCAACATAAGGGTTTGACTGCGTACCGCTGATAACCAGATAGACAAAACGGGCGTGAGGCAGGCTGGGGTGTCCGCCGATATATTCGCCCCTTGTGGCCAAGATAATGTCGTCCCTGAAGGAAATATTAGCTAAATCGCGGCGGGTGCCGAGGAAATCCCAGATAAGGTCAATAATAAAGAAAATGAAAAGCCCGAAGGCAATGATGAGAAAAACTACTTCAAAAAAAACAGTAACTCCGGATATAAAATTCAGAAGACCCAGAACAAATCTCAAGCCGGCAGTAACGCTCCCGCTCACAACTGAGCCGAGAAGGCTGTCAGATGAAACCGCTCCTGAAATAGCACGGCCGCCGTAGTTGATCAGCCAGAGAGTAAAAGTAAAGAAGGAATAAATAAGAAAAATAAAGTTAATTACGGCCACAAAAATAAACCTGTCTAGGACCGTCATTCTCAGCCACCAGCGAACCAGCCGGGTAGTTGAAAACCTGTGATTCCATTTAGTTATAGACCAAAGCATTAAAACTCCTTTCCCTAAGGTTTTTTGTAAATTATTTAGATATCTTCAAAGTCTCTTGGCCCGGATAGCATTTCTGCTGTACTCATCTTCTTTTTTACTTCTTTTTCAACCTCTCCTCTTTTCCTGCCGAGCTTTCTTGAAATCTCTTTGATTTCTTTAGCCTGAACAGCATTTTTACTATCAGGCAAAGGAAGTGTTTTTATCTGGTATTCTTCAAGTTTTCCGCCTTTTACCAGCTTGCACCAGCATTCATAATTGGGAAGGTTTGAAAGCCTGTTTGCCATTTCCTGGGAGACATCGCTGTAAAGCCTGGGCTTGCCCTTGCTCATTATGTATTCGGAGCTTTCGCCTTTCCGGAATATGCCTTTCTGGCTGGTCCTGTGCAGTACCGGTTCCGGCTCCAGTTCAGGCTCCGGCGGAGTGTTGTCAAACTGGTTTGCCAGTTCCAAACTGTCTTTTCCAGTTATGCGGAATAATATAAAATTGCCTACGTTTAGGGTTGAGCCTTTGTTTAAGAAGTCCAGCTGGTTCCGGTACTGGTGCGCCACCATTGTATCAATTCTGAACTTCCTGGCTTCGCTTTGAAGCGTTGGAAATGACTCAGTGGCAAAGGAGTGGTATTCATCAACAATCAAGTGGAATGGCCTCCGCTGATCCTCTGGAATTTCAGCCCTTGATAAGGCGGCAATTAAAATCTTTCCTACAAGAACGCTCCCCAATAAGCTGGAATTATCTTCACCGATTTTTCCTTTGGCCAGATTAACTAAAAGGATTTTGCCATTATTCATGATGTCTTTGATATTGAAGCTACTTTTAGACTGACTGACAATGTTTCTGATTAGCGGGTTAGCCAAAAATCTCCCGATTTTATTATAAGAGCTGGCCAGCCATTCCCTTACTTCTTTCGGTTCCCAGGGGAATATTTTTTCCCAGTAGTTTTTGATCAACGGGTCCTTAGTACCCTCTAAAAGCTTATGCCGGTAGATAGGGCTTGACAGCATAAGAAGCAAATCAAGCAGAGTCAAGCCTGGATTGCGAACTATCGTTAATATTGAGTGGCGAAGGATATCCTCAAGCCTTGGTCCCCAGCTTTCCTGATACAGCTTTTTAAATGTTCCGACAATTTCTGAGCAAACTAAATCGACTAACCTGGGATCATTGATATCCTGACATTCAAATAGGTTTAGCCCAAAAGGATAATCAATATCCGACGGGTTAAAAAGGATAACGTCTTTTTTGCGGTTTTCAGGCATTAGTTTCAAGAGAGTTTCTGTC
>Ga0307429_1000646_pt1 | contig 19237 bp, 13 predicted proteins | sample SalMarWE160230MG_FD_202151 | JGI IMG/M metagenome (GOLD analysis project Ga0307429, IMG submission 202151) | Salt marsh sediment microbial communities from the Plum Island Ecosystem LTER, Massachusetts, United States - WE1603-230 | ecosystem: Environmental > Aquatic > Marine > Intertidal zone >... | reverse complement strand
TATTGATGGCAGCGGAGGAGAAGGTTAGCAGGTTCACGGATACGCCTATGTGGATAACCGGCGTTGGTTTAGGAACAGACTCAATGAGGCCAGGAGACCGAACGGCTGATTTTGTCTATGGCGGATGCACAGACGAGGCAGCAGTGTATCCAGACTTCGTAAAGCGGCCTAAAACTCCTTTCCCTGATATGGCAAATTTCGGCACGCAGCGATAAAACTCCCCAAAGCCTGCACAAAATAGTGGATTGTTCAATTTGGCAAATACACTATAATTAAACCTATGAGCTACATTGCATCCTGGAGTGGTGGTAAAGACAGTTGTTTCGCCGTGCATGAGGCAATAGATAAAGGATACGAGATTTCTCACCTGGTGAACTTCATTTCCAGGGAGTTCCATAGAGTAAGTTTTCATGGCACAGAGGCCAGGCTGATTCAACTGCAAAGTCAAGCTATGGGAATCCCTCTTCTGCAGAAGGAGACTACCTAGAATGGGTATGAGCAAGAGTTCAAGGAGGCAGTGCAAAGTCTAATTCCTAGCGGCGTAGAGGGGATGGTTTTTGGGGACATATATCTTCAAGAGCACAAGGATTGGGTAGAAAGGGTTTGCGGTGATTTAGGTATTCAGGCAATTGAGCCACTCTGGGGCAAGAGTACAGAAGAGATATTGTCTAGCTTTATCGATGACGGGCTTGAAGCAGTTATCGTCAGTGCTAAATCTAAATTAATTGATAAGGATTGGATTGGTAGACGAGTAGATAAGGCATTCATGGAGTACCTTAAAAGGAAGAGCATTGATATCTGTGGAGAAAATGGTGAATATCACACTCTGGTGACAGACGGTCCTATCTTTAATAGACGAATACAACTGATTGAGAGCAGGGCTATCAGCCGGGATAATTACTGGTTCCTGGATACCACTAGGTATGAGCTTGGTTGTTGAATTGAGTAACAATAGGGCGATTTGTGCTCTTGGAGACTGAAACACAATAGACACAACCCAGTAGCCAGGTGGGTTATCAATGCGAAGCTTCCGCGATAAAACCATTGTTGCTACTAAGGCAACCTTAAAGTACACTAGAGGAAAGGACAACATCGCCCTCATTGCTTGATGCCTTAATAAGCGTTCCAATAAAGCTTGTGGCTTTTGGGTAGGATAACACACACGCTCTTTAAAGACATTTATTACTGCTGGAATCTCCCAGACGTCTCGCATTAGGGCATCAGCATAGTATCTACCTTGGTCATCTAGATTGGGTGTGAAGAAGGGTTTATCATAGTACATTCGCTCCTTTTGTGGATTAAAGGTGTAATGCATGCTCCATCCTTTTCCCCGAAGGAGCAGTGCTACCAACAATAAAAGCAATTACAGACTTGACCTTTAATCTGCTCCGTAGCCGTAAAACACTTTACAAGTGCTTGGGCAGATATTGTATCAATCCTTCCTCTGCTATGGGAATGCTTAAGCATCACATAAGCGAGTGCGCCACGCCGGAGATTTAAACTCAAGTCGACGAAACGGCGAAGCAGTTAATCAATGTGACTCGTAGGCGACTCGTAGTCGTCAAGCCAGCCATTTTTAGTAGCTATCAATGCTGCTTCGGTGCGTGACCTTGCCTTAAGCTTTGTAAAGATAGCACTAAGGTGACTCTGCACCGTCCGCGGTGAAATAGATAGCACCTCGGCAATTTCCTTGTTGGTTAACGCCTTAGCTGTAAGGTTCAGCACCTGTAATTCTTTAAAACTGAGTTGTACACACCCGTCTGAAGTGTTCAGCACGCTGGTGCCTTGAGCCAGAAATTTGGTTAACGAGCGGAAGATGTCATAGGGTAGCACAGCCTGATTCATCCTGGCCGCGTGTACTACCGCGATAACTTCCCCCGCATTTGCTGTTTCCGGCAAATACCCAATCACACCGGCATTGTAACTATGAAGAACACAGGATGGGGTCCACTTATTGGATGTGATTATGATAGCCATGGAGGAGTGGAGTTGTTTAATTTTTTGGATTGTTTGCGTGAAGGACGGGTTAACTAAGTTAATGTCAATTATAGCTATATCCGCTTGCTGGCTACAAATTTTTGTGATTAACCCTGTCTTACCTATCTTATTAGAAAATTTAGCTACTACCACCAGATCCGGGCTACTCATAATAGCATTGGCTATTGCTTCTGCTAAAAGAGGCTTGCCTATAGCAATGAGAACAGTTATCTTCTTATTTGGAACCATAAACACCTTGACGATAACAATGTTTATAAAACCGCTAAGTATACTAGCATTTCAGCCATTTTGTCAAATTTCTGTGCATTTGGTGGATTGAAGATTACTATGACTTTTGCTAAATTGCGCATTTAGGTATCTTTGTTGCGGACACTCTTTGAGGATGCTGATTAAGGAGCATTTTAACGGTGTTAAGTTTCGGAGAGAGGAAAAGGAGAATGAGTAGTGGTGGGCAACCAGCGAGAACGGCACCTGCTCTTTATCTTTTTAGCCAGCGCGTCCCCTTTCACCCGTCCCGTATAGTGCCAGAATCGGGGTTCTGGTTGTCCGGATGAAGGATAAGTAGGTATTTTGATTATGATACAGTGCACCGGAGAGTGTGGGCATGAGTGGATACCTGGAAAACCGATACCAAAGATATGCCCCAAATGTCATTCCCCATTCATTGAGCGAAAAAAGGAGGAGAAATAGCAATAGCAAGTGAGAAAGTGGTTGCCATTTTTATTTAAGGAGGGAGATGAAAAATGAAATTCCCAAAGAGCAAGAAGAAAGAAATTAGTATCAAAGGAGTTAGGAGGTTAAGAGATGGTATGAAAGTTAGTTAAAGTTAAGCCGCAGGAAATTTCATAAGGAGGTACAGGTGTCTAAAAAAAATGAAATAGTGATTGAGCCCTTTCTGATGGCAGTATTGTCAAGTAGGTTGGATAGTATTGGTAGAGAAATGACCAATACGCTGGTGAGATCATCACGCTCAGGTGTAATGAATGTTAGTAGGGACCTGTCCACCGCGATATGCGATGCCAATGGGGATGTTCTTATGTTTCCACCTAGCCTCCCCGTACATGTAGGAAATATGAGCCTAATTGGTAGGAGCCTTTTAGACTTTCACGGTAATGACTTGCATCCAGGTGATGCTTATCTTAATAACTCTCCCTACCATGGCAATACTCATATGGCTGATCACACGATTATTGTGCCAGTTTTCTATGAGGACGAGCTTATGTTTATCACTGCTTGCCGAGGACATCAAGCAGATGATGGAAACAGTATTCCAACCACATATCATGCTACTGCTAAGGACATATATGAGGAGGGTGCTCTATGTTTCCCATGTGTACAGGTTCAGCGTAATTACAAGGATATAGACGATATTATCAGAATGGCCAAGGTAAGAATTCGTTGTTCTGATGTGTGGTACGGTGACTATCTAGCTGAAGTTGGCGGAGGCAGAATAGGCGAGAGAAGATTGCGCGAGCTTTGTGATAAGTATGGTAAAGATACTCTAAAAGCATTTTCAAAACAATGGCAACAATACGGCAGGAATAGGATGACCACCGAAATCAGTAAGCTTCCAGCTGGAACTTGGTATCAGGAGTCAACACATGACCAAATTCCTGGAATATTGGATAAACCGGTGATTGTTAGGTTAAAAATGACTATTGATCCGAAGGAGGGTTATATTATCCTTGATTTCTCGGATTCCACTGATGTTGTTCCATGTGGCTTGAATTTATGTGAGGCCACCACAACGTCGGCCGCACGCGCTGGAGTTTTGAATCGTCTACCTGCGGATATACCTCACAATGAGGGAGCGATGGGGCGTATTATCGTGAAAAGCCGCGAAGGTAGTAGCGTCGGTAAGGCGGTACATCCATTTTCCTCATCAGTAGCAACAACAAACGTTGCTGATCGCGTGACTTTGGCAGTGCAGTGTGCTTTTAATCAGGTAAATGATAAATTTAGCATGGCTGAAGGTGGACAAATTCAACCTGCGGCATATTCTGTTATTTCGGGTTATGACTGGCGCTTCGGAGATGCACCATATATCAACCAACTTATTGGAGGCGCTACAGGAGGTATGGGTGTTAAGGGACATGATGGATGGGTAACTTACCAAACCTGCACCGGTGGCATGATATGGTGGAATCCTGCGGAAGCAATCGAGGGAAGGTACCCTATCATGTATCTTAAGGAAGAGGTTGTTCCAGATTCCGGTGGCGCTGGTGAATTTGATGGGGCTCCAGCATGTAGGGTGGCATTGGCAGCTAGGGAAAGACCGGTTACATGTGTGTATGTGTGTGATGGCAAGTATAATCCGCCTAGAGGAGTTCTAGGAGGGCAGGATGGTTCGCCAGCTGAAGCTGCAAAGTTTAAAGTAGCGGAGGGAGAGGATAGGAAGGAAGAATTACCAATGTTTACAAGTGTGGATATACAACCAGGAGAAGCACTTTATTCCGTATGTAGCTCAGGTGGTGGCTGTGGTGACCCACTGAATAGGGATCCCGAATCAGTGAGGCATCGAGTTAGAGAGGGCTGGGTTAGTATAAAGAAGGCTCGTGATGTTTATGGCGTGTTATTGAATACTGAGGTTGAACTATACGCAGTAGATTACAAGGCAACGGATGAACTTCGGAAGAAGATGAGAAAACAAAGACAAAATAAAGAGAAAGGAAGGGAGCACGAGTAATGGAAATAAAAAGTGTGCGAGTATGTATGGATGTAGGCGGAACTTTTACCGATGTTGTTGTCGTTGATGAGGAAGGGAGGGTAAATAATTTCAAAATGAGCACCACCCCCGATGATTTTCCTAGAGCGGCGGTAGATGGTTTGGCTTTGGCGGCTAAATTTTATTCTATGCCGTTAGATAAATTTATGGGTTTGTGCGGTAGATTTGCCGGCGGTTCGCTTATTCACGGGACTACAATTTCAACCAATGCCATACTTCAAGGTAACGTAGCTAAGGTTGGTCTTATTTGTACCAAAGGACATAGAGACATATTGCTTTGGCGGGAAGGGGGTAAAGAAAATCCATTTGATTTCAATATGGATTACCCGGAGCCTTTCGTACCACGGTATCTAACTTTTGGGGTTACTGAAAGAATGACTGCTGAAGGGGAGGTGTATATCCCACTTGACGAAGATGAGGTACGACAAGCCGTTAGGCAATTCAAAGAGTATGGCGTGGAGGTAATCGCTGTCGCTTTGCTTTGGTCCATTGCCAATCCCGCTCACGAAAAGAGAATTGGAGAAATTATTAAGGAGGAGTGGCTAGGACAACCTTATGTACTTAGTCATGAAGTAAATCCGGTTCCTCGAGAGTATAGGCGGACAAGCAGTACAGTTATAGATGCCTCCTTGATGCCCTTAGCTAAACGATATATTTCAGACTTTAGTGACCGTTTGAAGAGAATTGGATATAAAGGGGAAATGCAGATGCTTAGTGCGAGTGGTGGCATAATATCAGCTAAAGAGGTCGAGGTGAAGCCCATACAGAGCATTGATTGTGGTCCAGCGCTAGCTCCTATTGCTGGGCGGCACTATGCTCAACTGGAACTAAATGTTAATAACGTTCTCACTTTCGACATGGGGGGAACTAGTTCTGATGTTAGTACTGTGACAAATGGTAGGATTATAACTTCGCGAGAGGCTATGGTAGGGGCAGAGCGTCTTGGGATAGAGAAGGTGGATAGCAGATCTATAGGAGCTGGTGGGGGAAGTATTGCTTACGTTGATGAGGCTGGGTTAATCCATGTTGGACCGAAGAGTGCTGAAGCTTTGCCGGGTCCTGCTTGTTATATGAGGGGTGGTACAGAGCCAACAGTGAGTGACGCTGACGTTGTATTGGGTTACCTTAATCCTGATTATTTGCTTGGTAAGAGGATGAAGCTGGATCATAAGCTAGCTGAGGAGGTAATCTTACAAAAAGTCGCCAAACCTCTCAAGCTTAACCTATACGACGCTGCTTTTACTGTATGGAGTACGATTAACATTAACATGGCTGATGCTATCCGAGACATAACGGTATGGCAGGGAATTGACCCTAGAGAGTATGTGTTTGTCTGCGGAGGTGGTGCTGCTGGTATGCATCTGATTCCCATACTAGAAGAGTTAGAGGTGAAACAAACGGCCATCTTCCCTAAGCTTGCGGGGGGATTAAGTGCCGTGGGAGGAATTGTTGGTGACATGGTTAAGGAATTTACATCACCTCTTAATACAGACAGTAAGAATTTTAACTACGACGGTGTCAATGAAGGATTACAGACCTTGGAAGCCAGTGCGGTCTCCTTCTTTGATAACAATAATATAGATACCGAGCAACGAGATTTACACTTCTATGTAGAAGCGAGATATCCTTTCCAGGTTTGGGAATTACCAGTGCCTCTTAGAGTTAAGTCTTTCAAAAGCGAGTCGGATATTATACAGCTGGTTAACGACTTTCATGATGTTCATGAGAGTGTTTTCGCTACTAAGGAGCCAGAACAGTATGTGGAGTTCTGTGCTTGGAAGGTAAGAGCAGTAGGTAAAGTGGGTGCTAAGAAAATAAAGGAAGGTGAGACTGGAACTGAGAGCCCACCAACTAGTGCTTTAAAGAATAAGCGATTAGTATACTTCAAAAAATTCGGTAAGGCGGTTGAAACACCGGTTTATGATGGCAATGAACTTAAAGCCGGTAATAAAATAACTGCCCCAGCGATAATAGAGGAGGAGACGTCCACACTAGTTGTGTTTCCAGGAAGTATGGTTACGGTGTCAAGGTGGGGTAACTACCTTGCTGAACGTGAGGCAGCAAAAATATAGGTATATGGATGATGGAGGTATATTATGTCGCTTGAAGTTGAAAAAATTTTAAAACCAACTGAATCTCAGGTGGAGATGCATGAAACGGTACGTAAAGGCACCACAGAAATTGCTATGGAAGACTTCACGATGCGTAGGTTGCCGGGTAACTGGCGATGGTCAGGGATAGCCTGCGTAATAGCAGTGTTGGGTGGAATTATGGGGTTGTACTGGGGTGCACTTGGGATCAACATAGCTAATCTGGTGGGTACGCCTACTCTATGGCTAAGTTTAGTACCGGCTCTGGTATGGTATGGAGTCATCCTGACGTTACATCTCCGTTTAAATGGCTTAAATAGAGTTTCGGGTACCACACTTGGGAAAGGCACGCTGGGTTATTTGGGTATGATTCCTATCGGAATTTTTACTTGGCTACTTTACATGTTTTTCTTGGCTATGGAAGCTCAAATAATGGCTAGTTCAATTTTTCAGTTGACCCCCAGTATTCCCTTAGTTGCGTGGTATGCAATAATTTCAGCTAGCTTTGTGGGATTTTGTCTCTATGGGATGGTTTTCATTGAGAAATTTCAGAAGGTTACCCTTCCAATTTTTGGTGGATTGTTTGTACTTGGTATGGTTTTGCTCTTCAGTGGTCATGGGTTTGAATTTAATGCAATCCCAAACTGGTATAATTGGAATGTTCAACCCATTACTGGTGCTGGGTTCCTGCTAGCATTTGGTGCGTTAATTGGTATGGTCTCATCAGCCAATGTATTTGCTGGTGAGATTACTAGATTTGTACACCAACGGTCAATCAATAAAGCAAGTGCAGCTATATCCTTTTTATTCCCGGTATGGGCATTTATTATTACCATCCCATTTCTTGGTATTCTCTTGTATACTAGCTCGGGAGCCGCAAATCCAAACCCGGGAGCGCTCCTTGTCATGGCAATGGGTGGTTTTGGGGTAGCATTTGTTATATTAACACAATATAGGCTAAATATCTTAAATATGTACGCTGCGACAGATGGAGCTGAAAACTCATTCGGTGCTATGGGTTTCATACAAGCTCGTTGGAAGTGGGTTGTTGTTAGTGCGGTGATTGGTTTTACAGCTATGTGCCTAAATATACTACAGCACATTGTACCTGTAGTAATGTTTTTTGGGATATTTTTCTGGATGTTTTCCGGAGTAATCCTAGGTGACTACTATATTGTAAGACGTAAGCTGAACTTACATAGTTGGGCTGAGTTTCGACGCGGATACCTCCCAAAGATAAATAAGGTTAGCAATATTGCTTTCTGGGTATCTGCAGCAATATGGGTCCCTTTCTTCATTTGGGGTAATCCGTTTATGTCTGCGTTTTCACAGGTGGGGGCTTTTTTTACTACTCTGGGATTGATGGTGCTTGTCCCCTATATATATGTTCGTAAGTATGGCGTAGAAAAATTATGGCAGTGTTATTTTTCCAGAACGCCGGAAACTTTAACAGGAGAGAATGTAGTAGAATGTCCGATTTGTCATAAGACATTCTACTACACAGATTTTGTTAACTGTCCTTACCATAAGGAATGGATTTGCTCAAGTTGCTGCGCCAGAGAGAAGGACTGTAATACGATGTGTTCTCGAGAAACTACGGAACAGGAGGTGTAAAGTGATAAAGGTAATAATTGTTGGTATTGGTTGTATTGGAGAGAGAATAGCACGATTGGTAATGGAAAGACCTTATCTAGAATGTGTTGGGGCTATTGATATTGATCCAGCGAAGGTGGGAAAAGATCTGGGTGAGGTAATCGGGCTTGGTAGACAGGTAGGAGTTAAAATTTCTAGGTCTTTTGATGATACTATAGTGAATACTAAGGCAGATATAATTTGTGATGCTACATATACTTGGCTTAAGGATATTCGAGAACCTCTTTTTAAAAGTATAAAAGCGGGATTGAACTTTGTTAGCACTGCTGAACAGTTGGGGTATCCTGCCGCAACAGATCCTGACTTAGCGCATGAGATTGACAACCTGGCAAAATGTTATTCGGTTACTGTGTTAGGTACGGGTATGAATCCAGGATTTATACACGATGTAGTACCAATTTCTTTCATGGGTGTCTGTGAAAAAGTGAGAAGAATTACAGCAAGAAGAGCAATCGAGATAAGCAAATTTTCTTGGGTACGCGAATTAGGTTTTGGGCAGAGTCTTACCGAAGTTAAAAAGCGAATGGCAGGTGGTACTTTAGTCCCGCGTGTTGGACCAGAGACGGTAGTCGAAATTGCTGATGCCTTGGGTTGGAAGCTCATTGATAAGAAGAGAACGATGATGGAACCACCAGTTTCGAAAACGCGACGTCATGGTCGATTTATGACCATAGAGGCGGGTGAAGTATGCGGCATGAGCGAGGAATGGGTGGGTATTAGAGAAGACGGAGAGAAAGCTATTAATCTAAAGCTTACTTTACTCTTTGAACCAGATGATAATGCCATAAAGGAAGATGCTGAGATGGGTTTAAGGTTAGGAGATTTTTTCTCCATTGAAGGAGAACCAGATATTGAGATAGAAATAAAGAAGGGAACTTCAGACACCATTGTGAATACGGCAGCTCGTATTACAAATGCGATACCATATGTTATTAATGCAAGGCCTGGTTTACTAAGTGCAAAGGACTTTCCTCCCTTTGTTCCTCTAGCATAGGTTTAATGTTCCCTTTTATTATGAAGAGAAAGTAGGGAAATAATGGTTTAAGTTAATATGATTTTAGCAGGAAAAGGGAGAAATAAAGAAAGGAGGTAAGAAATGAAAATATTAGTTTGTGGTGGAAGTGGAGAAGAGGGAGTATCTTTCGCACAAGATATACTTAAGTTTAATGGAGATAAGGTTTCAAGAATTATCCTTTGTGGTAGGAACCTAGATAGGCTAAATAGAGCAGCTTCATTCATAAGTAGTAATAAGGTCTCAACCCAAACTTTAGATATATCTAATCATCAGGCATTAGTAGAGGCAATGAAGGGTGTAGATATGGTCCTAAATTATGTGGGTCCTTTCTTCCGCTGGGGAACTAAGGTTCTAGAAGCAGCCATAGAAGCTAAGAAGAGCTATATAGATATTGATGATGATAGTGAGAGTACATTAAAAAAACTTGACTTGGATGAAAAGGCTAGAGCAGCTGGAATTACAGCGATAGTTGGTCTTGGTTCTGGACCCGGGAGTGATAATCTTTTAGCAAGGCACGGTGCTGAAAAGTTAGATAAAGTAGACGAGATTAATATTTATTGGGTTGCCAATATACGGTTTGCTGGGAGTAGGTTGATGCCAGGAGCTGTGGTGGCTCATTGTTTGAACGGTACTCAGAGGGCGGGACCTCAGTATATAAATGGTAAATTTGTAAGTCCAAGTCCTTTCTCAGGTTTGACTTGGGTAGACTTTGATCCGCCGGTAGGTAGGGCTGAGTGTATATACTTCGGTCATCCTGAAGCAGTGACCCTCCCACGTTATATAAAGGGAGTGAAAACTGTCACTAACCGAGGAGGATTTATACCTGATTTTCATATGAAGCGAATTAGAGAGGCTCTTGATTTAGGTTTAACGCGAGATGAACCTATAGATGTAGGCGGTAAACTTATCTCACCTATTGATTTTATGAGTGCACTACAAATTGCTTATCCTCCCTCTGAATATCCGGGGGATAGTGCTATGTCTGGGATAAAGATAGAAATAAGGGGAGAGAAAGATGGGAAACCTCAGGAGTATATCTATGGTGGTAGTACTAACGTTATGGCTGGTGCTACTGCTGCTCCTGCTGCAATAGGTGTACTTATGATTCACGACGGTGATATTACAAAGGAAGGCGTATTCGCTCCTGAAGGATGTATCGATAATTTCGGGAAGTTTATGACTGAGTTAAAAAAGAGGGAAATATAAAAATTAGATATTTTGGGGAAAAGATGGATGACTTGGATCTTCTATTTAAACCTAAGTCAGTAGCTTTAATTGGAGCGTCAGATAATCCTTTAAAATGGGGTAACTGGATGTCAAGGCACCTGATCGAAAGTGGCTACAAAGGAGATATCTATCTTGTATCTACGCGAGGGGGGGTGGTTTGTGGTAGGCAGGCTTACAAAAGCATCTTAGATGTCGAAAATCCAGTGGATATAGCTATTATTGGTATACCAGCCAGATTTGTTCCAAATGCTGTTGAAGATTGTGTTAGAAAGGGTGTTAAAGCGATAATAATTATCACTGCTGGATTTGGTGAAACTGGAGAGGAAGGTAAAAGAATTGAGAAGGAGCTCCTGGAAGTAGCTCATAAGGGCGGCTCCAGGATAGTTGGCCCAAATTGTATGGGTGTTTATAATTCTGCCATTGCCTTAAATACAAGTGCTTTTGAACTGTCACCAGGCTTCCTTACTTTCCTAACTCAAAGTGGCAATTTTGCGATGGATGTAAATTATAATGTAAGACAACGCAAACTCGGATATAGTAAATGGGTTAGTTTTGGTAATCAGATTGATATACGTTCCTATGAGTATTTAGATTATGTCAAGTATGATCCCGACACGAAAGTAATCCTGCTATATATTGAAGGGTTATACGTAGACTCGGTTAAGGATGGTAGAGAGTTCCTAAGAGTAGCTAAGAAGGCAGCAAAAAATAAGCCATTGGTAGCTATAAAAATAGGAACTAGTACCGCTGGTGTTAGATCAGCTATCTCCCATACTGGCTCCTTAGCTGGCAGCAACGAGGTATATGACGCTGCTCTTAAGCAAGCTGGCATTATAAGGGTAACTAATTCGTCTGAATTATTGGATATCGGAGAAGCATTGGCTAAATGCCCCCTTCCTAAAGGTAATAAGGTTGCTATCCTAACTGATGGTGGAGGGCATGGGACAATGGGGTGTGATGCTGCCGAAAAGTATGGTTTGGAAGTTCCCGTTCTATCGAAAGAGACTCAAGAAAAATTAAGGGAATTCTTGCCACCACAAGCATCAACAAAGAATCCAGTGGATTTTGCTGGAGGTGCAGAAGCTGACTTATGGAATTTTGTGAGATGCTCAGAGACGCTTCTACAAGATAAAGGTATTGATGCCTTAGTGATTGTGGGACAGTATGGTGGATATGGAATAGATTTAGCTCCTGAGTTTTTTGAGTTGGAAGAGAAAGTTTCAGTTGCACTCACTGAGCTAATTAAAAAGTATGGGAAACCTGTTATAAATCATACCATGTATCAACCATCTAAGCCAAAATCCTTGCAGATTCTGAGTGAAGGAGGCATCCCTGTGTATCCGGTTGTGGAAACAGCTATGGCGTGTATGAGGGCTTTAGTCAAATATAAGAGCTATCGCGATAGGTTGAAAGAGGAAGAGAAAGAAGAACCTATAGCTTTACCTATCGATAGAGTAGATAGAGTGAAGTCGATTATTGCTGGTGTTAAGAATGCTAGCAGGGCGAACTTAGTAGAAACTGAGGCCAGAGAAATATTAAAGGCGTACGGTTTACCGGTATCAGACTTTAAGTTAGCAAAAAGTAAAGAGGAAGCAGTAGAGATTGCTAAAGAAATCGGATACCCCATATCAATGAAGATAGTCTCTCCGGATATAACCCATAAAACTGATGCAGGTGGGGTTAAGTTAAATATAGAGAATAAGGATGAGGTAGTAAGCGCTTTTAATGAAATTATCCATAATGCTAAGGTTTATAATAGTGAGGCAGAAATTCATGGTGTAATAATCACACCAATGGAGAGAAAAGGTGTAGAGACTATAGTTGGAATGACTACTGACCCGACATTTGGTCCTACTGTTATGTTTGGTTTGGGAGGGATATTCGTTGAAGTATTGAAGGATGTTTCTTTCAGAGTTGCTCCTTTAACAAGGAAGGATGCTTATGAGATGATTCGGCAAATAAAGGGATTTCCGATTCTAAAAGGTGTAAGAAGGCAGAAACCCGCTGATATTGATGCTCTTGTGGATGTGATTATGGGGGTGTCTGCACTGGTTACAGAGAATCCTGAAATTAAGGAGTTAGATTTAAACCCTGTACTCGCATTCGAAAATGGTGCTTCAGTGGTAGATGCACGGATAATATTAGATGGCAGTAGTGATGCGCCTGGTTATTAAGTTTCTCAATCATTACAGGGGTTACTATGAAATATTAATCTTGCTAGGATAAAAAAGGAGGGTATGATATGAAGGAATCTACTAAGGAGTTTTTAGACCGTATAGAAAAGGCGGCATTAGATAATGAAGCAACATATCATGGTTGTTCACAATGTGTGCTTAAAGCATTACAGGATAACTTTGATATTGGTGATGCACTGACCTTTAAATCTGTGAGTGCTCTAGCTGCTGGTGTGGCTCTTATGGGAGATAGTTGTGGGGCATTGCTTGGAGGTATTATTGCTCTAGGGCTTGTTAATGGTAGAGATAATTTGGCAGATTTTCAGGCGTTGCAAGATTCCATGGGTCCTGCCAGAAAACTTTATCGATGGTTTCAAAGTGAATATGGCAGCACTCTGTGCCGTGATATTCAAACCTCGTTATTTGGAAAATTCTTTAATATTGCCGATATGAAGGAATATGAGGAGGCTCAAAAGTTAGGTTTATACGATGCAAGCCGAGGATGTCCAGTTGTTGTGGCTAAAATAGCTCGTAAAACAGCTGAGTTACTTTTGGATATAAAAGAAGAATAGGAGGTGAATTATGAGAACTTTTGATGAGTACTTATCAGCTTTGGCGAAAATGAGGCCTAATCTTTATATGCAGGGAGAAAAGATGGGTAGGAGTGACGAGAGGTTGGCTGGGCAGCTACGGATCATAAAGGAGACATATGACCGTGCCAATGACCCTGAGTGGGAAGATTTGTGCACTGCAACATCACATTTAACGGGGGAGAAGATAAGCAGGTTTACTCATATCCATCAAAGCGTGGATGACTTGCTCAAGAAGCAGATGATGACCAGACTTTTATGCCATAGGGTCGGTGGCTGCATCATGAGGTGCATGGGAATAGATGCTATGAATGCCCTCTCCGTGGTTACCTATGAGATGGATCAAGCACTAGGCACGGATACGAATAAGAATTTCTTAAAGTATCTCAGATACTGGCAGGATAACGACATATGTGCTAATTGTGCTCAGACTGATACTAAAGGTGACAGGTTAAAAAGACCTCATGAGCAAGTTGACCCAGATCTCTACCTAAGAATAATAGAAAGCAGACCTGATGGGATTGTAGTAAGAGGAGCAAAGATTGATAACACGACTGCGCCAGTAAGCGATGAAATAATAGCCTTACCCACAAGGTTCATGACAGATAAGGATAATGAGTATGCTGTTTCATTTGGTATCCCTGCTGACTGGGAAGGAGTGAAAATGCTCGTTAGGCCGGCACGGCAGCACAGGAGAAGATATCTAAAGGCCCCACTTGCCGAGATAGGAGATGCAGAGTCATTTACCATTTTTGATGATGTCTTCGTCCCACGGGAAAGGGTCTTTTTGGATGGCAAAGGTGACCCAAGACAAACACCTTTTGCTGGTTTCCTCGCTCTGCTCTTTGCCCACTATCACAGGCATTCGTATACCGGCTGCAAGCCTGGCATAACTGAGGTCATGACTAGCGCTGCTGCGCTCGTGTCAGAATATAATGGGATCGAGAACCAAATCCACGTGAAGGATAAACTATCTCACATGCTGGGCACAGCGGAGCTTGTCTTTGCCGTAGGTCAAATGAGTGCTTATCGCGCTGAGAGATCGTCATCTGGAACATGGATACCTGATGAAATTTTAACTAACGTCGGCAGGAGGCTTGCCGGAGAGGAGATTTATAACGAGTTTAAAGTCGTTGCTGACCTCGCTGGGGGTTTGTGTGCTACCATGCCCTTTGAGGAGGAATTCTTCTCTGAAGAAACAGGGAAACTGGCAAATAAATACTTGATGAGAAATCCCAAAATATCCTCGGAAAACCAGCACAAGTGTTTTCGCGGTATAGAAAACATTGTTGCTTCAGAATACATGAACGTGATAGAACAGATAGGCGGGCTACATGGCGGTGGGTCTCCCCAAATGGAGACCATTACAATGATGGCAAGATATGACCTTGAGCCTTTAAAGAATATCGCTAAGTATCTCTTCGGAATAGAGGAAGAATTGCCCAGATATGAAAGGCCTACCGTAACCCCCAGAAAGATGCTAGAGCGATTTCGAGAGATGTATAGCAAGACCTAGACTGCCGATATGCTTATCGCAGTATCACTATAAGGAGTAGTATTATGGACGATAAGAAAAAAAGGTTATTTTTGGATAAGTTTCGTCTTCCCGGAAAGGTAGCCTTAGTTACTGGCGGAAGTCGGGGAATCGGTCGAAGTATCGCCTTAGGTCTGGCAGAGGCAGGCAGTGATATAGTGCTTGCCAGCCGCAAATTACCAGATTTAGAAAAGGTGGCTCAGGAGATAACCGATATGGGAAGGAAAGCCCTTCCGGTATCAGCCAATGTTCGCCACCTCCCCGAGATTGATAACCTGGTTAAAAAAACGATGGACGAATTTGGCCATATTGATATCCTGGTGAATAACGCTGGCACCAATCCCACATTTGGCTCAGTGTCCGATGTCGAAGAGGGGATCTGGGATGTAACTATGGGTCTAAACCTTAAAGGTTACTTTTTCCTGAGTCAGGCAGTGGGCAAAATAATGTGCGATAAAGGCGGCGGGAGCATCATCAATGTTGCCTCAACAGCTGGATTTCATCCTGACATAGGATTGGGAGTTTACTCCATAAGCAAAGCAGGCGTCGTTATGCTTACCCAGGTTCTCGCTCAGGAATGGGGGCAATACAATATCAGGGTAAATGCGGTTGCTCCAGGTGTCGTGAAAACTAAGCTTTCCAACTTGCTATGGAGCACCCCTGAAATTCGTGAGAGGGTTGAGGATAGTACAGCTCTAGGGCGAATAGCTGAGCCTGAGGAAATGGTTGGGGCTGTCCTCTTTCTAGCCTCCGAGGCTTCAAGCTATATAACAGCGCAAACCATCGTGTTGGACGGCGGTCATTTTACCGATGTCAGAATTTTCTTACCAATGCTTTCCTTAACAGAGTAAGCTTCCTGACCAATAAAATAACATAAGTAATTCCCATAAATGGGGCACACACATTTATAAAGGGGCATATAATTCAAAAGAATAAACGCCGGGTCATCAGTAACTCCACACTGACAAATCAAAAATGGAAAGTGGTCATAGACGGAAGAGCTGAGTGCATGGTGCACGAATAAATAATAAAGAAGGTGGTGAATTGAATTGTGAAAACTAATAGAAGGGTAGCTATATGTGGTGGAGGGATATTCAGACCAGATCTGTGGCATGGGGAGAATGCCGAGGAAGGTGTTGCCACAGCTTATCAGGACCTGCTACGCCAATGCCCTAATTTAGAACCGGATGACATAGACGCGGTAATGATGAGTTACTTCAGTGACCACTTGAATCAGCAATTATGCATGGGGTGGATAATCCAGGATTATCTTGGCTTGCACAATAAGCCTGGCTATCGGGTTGAGTCTGGTGGCTCTACACCACTGGATGCCCTGATTAACGCTTACTACATGATCCAGTCAGGGTTCTTTGATGTCATCTTAATCCCCGGTTGGGAATGGATGTCTGAGGTTGATGTTGCCAGCACGAATGAAATGATTGCTTCCGCTGCTGATACTGATTGGGACTTCCCGGTTGGTGGCTATTACAACGCATATTACGCTGCTATAGAAGTAAGACACATGCAATTATATGGGGAGACCTGCGAAGACCTCGGTAGAATTGCTGTGAAGAACCACAACAATTCTACTCATATTCCTTTCTCTCAGTGGGTAAGCCAGCGCGGTACTGCACCGATAACGCTGGATGATTACTGGAAGAGCAGGATGGTATGCTGGCCTTATAGAGTATTAAACAACGCAGTAATGAGCGAAGGGGCCTCTTGTGTGTTAATGGCAGCTGAGGAGAAGGTTAACAGGTTCACTGATACACCTATGTGGATAACCGGCGTTGGTTTAGGGACAGACTCAATGAGGCCGGGAGACCGAACAGCTGACTTTGTCTATGCCGGATTTAAGGACGAAGCGAAGATATATCCCGACTTTGTCAAAACACCTAAGACACCTTACCCCGACATGGCAAACTTTGCCAGCCTGCATGTGGCCGCAAAGAGAGCCTATGCCCAGGCAGGTATTACCAATCCGTTAAAGGAGATAGATTTGATGGAACTTTTTGCTCCCTACGATGGCGTTGAGCTTTGTCTTTATGAGGACCTGGGACTTTGCGGCAGAGGGGAAGGGAAACACATGATACGAGAAGGCGTAGTAGAGCCTGGCGGTGAATGTCCTGTTCAGCTAAGTGGCGGCTTGACGTCAACGGGACATCCCGTTGGTGCTACCACACTCTACTATACCACTTTCCTTTACTGGCAGCTTGCCGGAAAAGTAAAGGAAATATGTGGTCCGGATGGCCTGCAGGTGCCAAATGCAAAAAGGGCACTTATTACCGGGCATGGCGGCACTGGCTGCCAGGGCGGAGTCATAGTTTTTGAGCGAGATTAAAAAGGAGGAGAAGATGGAAGAAGAGAAAGGACTGGTTGAAACAAAGTTAAAAGTAAGACCGGTAAAGAAAGGGCGGGAAAAGAAATACGGAGATTATCCCACGGTGGTGGATAACTCGACAGCGGCTCATGATTTTTGGGAGCCAATAGTCCACCTTGGATTGTGGGATATTAAAGGGCATCAGATAGTGAAAGGACCCTGGGGTGGTGGCACAGTCGAACAAGCGAAGAAGAGACCGCCAAGGGAATTTATGGTAATAGACCGTGCTAGCTTCGCTTTTTACTCCCATAGCTATGGCCTTGTTTCTCCATTCTTCCGGGGCTTGCTGGAGGGAAAGCTCATGGGCACAAAGTGCCCGAAATGTGGCACGGTATATTGCCCACCTCGAGCTCACTGCTGGAATCCAGCGTGCAAGGTAGCTGACTGTTTTGATAACTGGATAGACCTTCCTTTGACCGGTATCATTCATACTTTTACGGTGCAATGTTTGGCAGCAGCTCCTTTCGAGCACATGTTGCCTTTCTCCATGGGCTGGGTTCAAGTTGATGGTGCTGATACTACCCTGCCCATGTTGTTGCACATACGCCCAAAGGAGATTTTCATCGGGAAAAAGGTGAATATTGAGTTCATGCCCAAGGAAAGCAGAAAGGGAGATTTGATGGATTTGTATGCTGTGGCAGCAGTCCCAGACGAGGAGCCTCCTGAGTGGGCTTGCCTGCAGAAAGACCCCAAGGAAATGGAATCTGTGGAGAACTCCACGAAAGCTACCCTGGAATTCATTAAGAATAGGTACGGGATAGACAACAGCCCCGAAACAAGGGGGTGGTAACAGAGCTAAATAAAAGATTAAAATGTAAAATGCAAAAATACAGAGCAAAAGTAAAATTTTTCCTAGCCGTGTCACACTGAGCGCTAGTGAAGGGTCTTATCTTTGCATTTTGAATTGTCACTTTGATTTTTGACCTTTGATTTTTGATATTTGTTAGACGGAGCTTTGAATGGATTTTAATTTTACTGAAGAACAAAAGATGATTGCCAACACGGCTAAGGAAATAGCTAAGAATTTCCCGCCTGAATATTGGAGGGAGAAAGACTTGAAGGAAGAATTTGGTGAGGAATTCTACAAAGCAATAGGTAAGGCGGGATTCACCGGGATGGTAATCCCTGAGAAATATGGCGGTGCCGGAAAAGGCGTAACCGAACTGCTCATTGCCATGGAAGAGTTAGCTGCCAATGGATGTGGCATGGCTGGTATGTGGTATCTCGTTATAACTGAAGATTTCGGCGGCATCAGCATAATTCGGCACGGCACTGAGGCACAGAAGGAAAAATACTTGCCAGGTATTGCTTCAGGAGACATTGAATTTTGTATGGGGCTCACCGAGCCGGATGCCGGCACAAATACACTTAATACAAAAACGAGAGCTCAAAAAGTAGCTGATGGCTGGATAATAAACGGTAACAAAACCTGGATTAGCGGAGCGGATAGAGCCAGAGGAATGATGCTCATAACCAGAACGACTCCAAAGGAAAAAGCGCCTCGAAAAACATTCGGAATAAGCCTGTTCCTCATAGATTTGCCCAATCCAGCGGTTAATGTAACCAGTATACCTAAACACGGGATAAATTATTCTCATTCGTGCGACATCGGTATCGATGACCTGAAAGTGACTGAAGATGCGCTGATGCCACCACTGGACGGTGGCTGGTATTCTTTGCTCGATACCCTGAATATTGAGAGGATGTCATTTACCACTGCGGCCATCGGCATCGCCAGACTGGCAATGAGCAAGGCTATCGATTACTCCAAAGACAGGAAAGTCTTCGGCGACATGCCAATTGGAAGCTACCAGGGACTGCAATTTAACCTGGCTGAAGCTTATGCTGGAA
>Ga0307429_1000645_pt1 | contig 19241 bp, 14 predicted proteins | sample SalMarWE160230MG_FD_202151 | JGI IMG/M metagenome (GOLD analysis project Ga0307429, IMG submission 202151) | Salt marsh sediment microbial communities from the Plum Island Ecosystem LTER, Massachusetts, United States - WE1603-230 | ecosystem: Environmental > Aquatic > Marine > Intertidal zone >... | reverse complement strand
CTATCTTGTTACCGATGTTGCTGAGCTGGCTAAAACGGTTAAAGAGGCCTTCCACATCGCCCAGACGGGAAGGCCGGGGCCTGTGCTTATTGACATACCACGGGATGTCCAGCAAGCACAAAAGGACTTTGTTTATCCCGATAAACTTGATTTGCCGGGCTATAGGGTTGTCTCTCGTGGGCACCCGGCTCAAATTAAAAAAGCGGCAAAGATCATTAACGAAGCTGAGCAGCCTGTTATCATCGCTGGCAGGGGGATAATTATTTCCCAAGCTTACGATGAGTTTAAGGAATTTGCTGAGAAAGCACAAATACCAGTGGCTCACACTCTCCTTGGGCTGAGTTCCTTCCCTGGAAACCATATACTTGATCTTGGCATGCTGGGGATGCATGGCACACCTTGCGCCAATATGGCGGTGCAAAACGCCGACCTTCTTATCGCTATTGGCATGAGATTTGATGACCGAGCTACAGGAAATACCAGGGAGTTTGCTCCCCATGCCCGCGTCATTCACATCGATATTGACCCCGCAGAGATTGGAAAGAATATCCCCACTGAGGTCCCGGTAGTCGGGGATATAAAAAACGTGCTCACAGCCCTGAATGAACAGATTGAGAGAAAAGAGCACGTGGCTTGGCTTTCTCAAATAGAGCAATGGAGGTATGGGCATCCATCGCTGGAAATCAGGCAAAGTGATGAGCTCTTGCCTCAATACATTATTCAACAGATCTACGAGGCCACACAGGGTGATGCTTTAGTGGTGACTGGTGTGGGGCAGAATCAAATGTGGGCGGCACGGTATTTCGTTTATACCAAGCCAAACAGTCTTATTTCTGCAGGGGGATTGGGGCCCATGGGGTTTGAACTACCTGCGGCCATGGGAGTCAAAGTCGGGTGCCCCGAGGAAGTGGTATGGTGTGTTGCCGGCGACGGTGGCTTTCAAATGACTATCCAGGAATTAGCTACTCTGACACAGGAAAATATTGCTGTAAAGATAGCTATCATTAACAACGGGTATTTAGGCATGGTAAGACAGTGGCAAGAGCTATTCTACGGACGGCGCTATGTTGACACGAAACTTTGGAACCCCGATTTTGTCAAAATTGCCGAAGCATATGACATTCCTGGTATCAGGGTGACACGAAGGGAGGATGTCATCCCGGCTATACAGAAGGCTATGGAGTACCCTGGACCTTTTCTCATTGACTTTCTTATTGAGCCCGAGGAGAACATCTATCCAATAGTGCCGCCAGGTGAAAGCCTGGCCAGATTTTTCGAGCCATCAAAGCCGGAGGTATTGGAGGAAAATTTTAAGAATCAATTACAAACTGCCCAAAAAGGCAAAAACAAAATTCCAATGACCGAAAGATGAGGTTTTGAATTTAGAGATTATAGTTTAGATTTTATCTATGGGGGGGCAAATTGACTAATACAGAACATACCTTAGTAGCTTTAGTGGAGGATAAACCAGGGGTGCTTAATCGAATAGCTAGTTTATTCCGACGGCGCTCCTTTAATATTAAAAGTCTTGCTGTAGGTGGCAGCGAACATCCCGGCTTATCTCGCATGACTATAGTTACTGGCGGTGGTTCTGCTCAGGTAGAACAGGTGAGAAAGCAACTGGACAAGCTAATCAATGTGGTTAAGGTCTCTGATATAACCGAAGGCGAAATGGTAGCCAGAGAATTGGCCTTAATTAAGGTGAAGGCTACTGCCTCGACAAGAAACGAGATTATGCAAATCGTTGATATTTTCCGGGCTAACATTGTTGATGTTGCTCCCGGTTCACTGACAGTGGAGGTGACCGGTGATGAAGATAAATTGGATTCTCTGCTCGGCCTCCTTCGTGATTTTGGTGTTAAGGAGATTTCACGAACTGGCAGGATAGCCTTAACTCGCGGAAGCAGTTCTTAACTGCCTATAGTTGATAGCCGACGGCTAAAGGTTAACAGGGAGGGATTATGGCTAAAATTTATTACGACAAGGATGCTAACCTGGATTTGCTCAAAGGAAAGACAATTGGCATTGTTGGCTTTGGGAGTCAGGGACATGCCCATGCTCAGAATCTAAGGGACAGCGGCTGCCAGGTCGTTGTCGCCGAGTTACCAGGCACTGAAGTCTGGGAGGCGGCGAAGAAAGCTGATTTTGAAGTAGCTACTGCCGCTGAAGTAGCCAGGAAGGCAAATATAATTGTTATGCTCGCTCCGGATACTTTGCAGCCCAGAATCTATCGAGAGTCGATTGAGAAGGAGATGGCCCGGGGCAAGACACTTATGTTTGCTCATGGTTTTAGTATTCACTTTTCTCAAATCATGCCTCCAGTCGAGGTTGATGTTGGCATGATAGCGCCTAAATGTCCGGGACATATGCTCAGAAGACTTTATACTGAAGGTTCAGGAGCTCCGGCCTTGGTGGCTATACACCAGGATGCCTCGGGGAAAGCAAAAGACACAGCTCTGGCCTATGCCAAGGGTATTGGTTGCGCTAGAGCCGGGGTTCTGGAAACGACTTTTGCTGAGGAGACCGAGACCGACCTCTTTGGCGAGCAAACGGTGCTTTGCGGAGGGGTCTCCTCCCTGATAAAGGCTGGATTTGAAACATTGGTAGAGGCTGGCTATCAACCAGAGATTGCCTATTTCGAGGTTTGCCACGAATTAAAGCTCATTGTTGATCTGATTTATCAAGGTGGTTTGAGTTATATGCGCTATTCGGTAAGTGATACGGCAGAGTATGGAGATTATACGCGAGGCCCACGAGTCATTGATGATTTGGTCAAGGAGGAAATGGAGCAAATCCTGGCAGAAATTCAGGATGGCAGCTTTGCTACAGAGTGGATTTCGGAAAACCAGGCTGGCCGCCCCAGCTTTAATGCTATGAGGCGGATGGCAGCAGGGCATCCCATCGAAGTCGTGGGCAAGAAACTCAGGAGTATGATGCCCTGGCTGAAGGCCTAGGTATTATTAGAAAAGCTTGCTACTGACACACTACTGCGAGCTTAAAGAAATTTTGTAGTAATCTCCTGACGCGCACGCTAGCTCAAGATAGTGCATTTTGGTTAGCATTATCTTATAATAACATTTACCGAAAAGAAACTAGGAGGTGTGGCTATGCCACGCTGTCAATACTGTGGAGGAAAAATAGATGATGATGCAGTGGTTTGCCCTGCATGTGGGGAGATTTTAGTCGAGGAAGATACAGAATGGCAAGAGTTGCAGATCCAAGAGAAAGTTGATGAAGCGAAACATAGGGCAAATATGTATATTATTTCGGCAACAGTTCTCGTAACGGTGGGAATAGTTGCTGGTAGTATGTTTTGTATCTCATCGAGTGTGGTTGGTTTTTTTGGAATAGTGCTTGTTTGCTTGGGCATTGGATGTACTGCGTCGGCTAATCGACATGAGCACAAAGCCAGGAATTTGAAAAAACGACTCGGGCGGTGAAATTAGTCTGAAGTTGTATCAGTAATATCAGCGCCTAAATTTACAATATCTTCTAGTTGATCGTCGCAGAGTATTTCCTGTACACACTTCCTGAAAATTACGCTTTATTGAACCGGTTGACTTTGGTTTGGTCTTAGCTTGGGAAAGGCTGGCCTGTGAAGTAGCTTACAATACTTCCTTCGGTATATCCATGTGGTCAACCGGCACAACAGGTTGAGCTAGCTAAGCTTTATTGCTATACTGGATTATGGAAATGGTTGACTGGGACGATTGCCAGAAGAACTTAGGAGTATCTTTCCGACAGAAATCTTTGCTGGAGCAGGCCTTTGCGCATCTATCTTATCTTAACGAAAATCCTGGTTTCGCCCGGCCTAGCAACGAGCGCTTAGAGTTTCTTGGTGATGCCATACTTAACTTCATTGTAGCGGAAAAGCTGTTTAAAGAGTTTCCCAAACTACCTGAGGGAGAGTTAACTGAGATTCGTGCCTCTCTAGTTTGCCGTGATACTTTGGCTGAACTAGCTTCTTCGCTCAAGCTTGGTGACTGGCTTTTATTAGGACGAGGTGAGGAAGCAAATGGAGGAAGGGCGAAGGCGAGCAACTTGGCAAACGCTATGGAGGCACTGATCGGTGCCTTATATTTAGACCAAGGACTAGTCAAAGCCAGGAGATTTATTCTCAGGCAGCTCAAGCCTGAGTTGGAAAAAATAAAGGCCGGGAAGACAACCTCAAACTACAAGGCATTAGTGCAAGAGTTCATCCAGGGACAAAAGAGGCCAACGCCAGTTTACCGTTTGGTGGAAGCTACCGGTCCTGACCACAGCAGGCAGTTCACAGCTGAAATTCTGATAGAAGGAGAAGCACTGGGCAAGGGGACAGGAAAGAGTAAGAAAATTGCTGAGAGCCAAGCAGCAAAAGCAGCTTGGGAGAAACTGAGGTGTAGCCATGGGTAGACGAGATTTTAGACGGCGAGAGCCAAAGAAACCCAAGAAGGGGACGCAGAAAAGCAAACCGATTTCGGAGTTCGTGCCCCAGCCGGAGACAGAGGTAATCAAGAAGAAGAGGAAGCCCGCTGAGGAATACGAGGAATAGGTAGTTGGCGGCTTACCTGGAGCTTTGTAGTAGTGGCAAGCTAAAGGAACGGGTAGATGCGGCTGTATCTTTGCTTGAGAGCTGCTCTGTATGCCCCCGCAGTTGTGGTGTGAATCGCTTGGCTGGCGATGTGGGCAAGTGCTGCACACCCCGCGAAGCATTGATGTCCAGCTATGGGCCTCACTTCGGCGAAGAAGCCTCATTAGTGGGCAAATATGGTTCGGGTACTATATTTTTCACTAACTGTAACCTTAGGTGTCTGTTCTGCCAGAATTATTCCATTAGCCAGCTAGGCGAAGGCCAGAAAGTGAGCAAAGAAGAACTGGCTTATATGATGCTTTCCCTTCAAGCTAAAGGATGCCACAACATAAACTTGGTATCCCCCACCCACGTAGTTCCGCAAATTATAGAAGCACTGAAGCTAGCAGTGGAGTCAGGCTTGCATCTCCCCTTGGTATACAACAGCGGTGGCTATGACTCGGCGGAGACCTTGAGGATTCTCGATGGCGTTGTCGATATTTATATGCCTGACATGAAATATGACGATGAGGAGACTGCCAGAGAACTGTCGGGCATTGAAAACTATCCTGAGGTAAATAAAGCGGCGATCAAGGAGATGCATCGGCAGACAGGCGACCTGGAGATAAACGAAGAGGGAGTAGCTCAGCGAGGACTCCTAGTTCGCCATCTAGTTTTACCTCACGGGTTAGCGGGAACAAAAGGGATAGTGAATTTTCTCAGCAAGGAAATTGCCCGCAATACCTATGTCAATATCATGGCTCAATTGGTTAAGTATAAACGTGGTTGTTTTGTTCGTAGCCATTTTAGCTTCACAGTTAAACTGGCATAATGGTTTGCGAACTCTTACCAAGAGTCCTAACTGTCGAGGGTGTATCAAACCATTTGCCATCTAGCAAGTCTTGAATCGTGCGAATTTGTAGGCGGGGGTAATCTTGCCCTTCGTAGGAATATATACCACCTCTGGTTTCCTCCTCTCTCATTCCTTTAGTAGGTTTCTTCAAACATATTAAGCCACCCATTCTAGTATCTTCTTCACGTTGAACAACTCCGCCAAGCTCACGCATCCAAACAGGTGTTGGTTTACCTCCACCTTTCACAGAGAGTACCATGTTCTTTAGCCCCTCTTTCGTCTCAAAATGGATGCGTCCATCAATACCCTTATCACCTGAGAACTTGGCACTCGCAAAGCCGTGAGCCAACTCCACAGCCCAATGTTGGAATTGATGTGGGTCACGGTCAAACAAATCATGTGCACCCTCCACGCTCTTTGGGATACCAGCCACTAAATAATCCTTACCCTCTTGAAGTCCATACCGCTTTAGCAGTATGTCTTGTACCAAATGAACTGAAAGAATGGCAATATCGCATCCAATCCATTTGCGTCCTAGCAGATGAGCTGCATAAATAGCAGTCCCGCATCCACAGAAGGGGTCTAATACTATATCCTCTGGGTTAGTGGATGCCTCAATAATACGTTTCAAGAGTGCTATTGGTTTTTGTGTTGGATACCCTAGCCGTTCACTTGATTGAGATGAAATCATCTTAATATCATCCCATAGATTCTGGACAGGCTTTCCTTTTAATTCGTCCAAAAAACGCTTGCGTTGTATCCTACCATTTGGGTTTTTGGGGAAATGAAGTCTACCTTCCCTATCCCATTGCTCCATTTTCTCTCTTGATATTGCCCAACCATTCTGCGGTGGTTTATAGCCTTTGTATTCATACATGAGATTCGGACGAGGTGCTGGGTTAGCTAAATCGGCAATGCGGTAGCGCCTACCTTTTTCATCAATATGTTTGAAGGTTCGCTCAACATACTTTCTGTATTTTTCATCTTCAAAACTATACTGAGGATGAAATACTGCATCTTTGCCCTTAACATAGAATAGAATGGTATCGGTGGAAGCTCCGAACTTAGTAGATTCATGAACCGTGCTAAATGCGCCATAGCGGCGCTTCCAAATTATTTCGTTGCGGAAATTCTGGTGACCGAATATCCCGTCCATAATGATTTTAATATAATGGCTTACTGTAGGGTCGCAATGTAGATAGATAGAACCACGAGAGCTTAAGAGAAGATTCATTTCAAAAAGCCGAATTGTCATATAGAGAAGGTAAGCAAGTAAACGTGGTTGGGTGTTTCTCAGTGCCTTAATCCATGCGTCCCAGAATTTTGCGAGGTCTGGGTCAACTCCATATTCCTCATAGACTATAGGCATCCGTTTCATCATATCTAATTTTTCTGGGTCTAGTTCCCAAGCATCGCAGAATGCCTCTTCTTGCTCTGGTACTGGTTGCCCAGTAAGTTGTCTGTAGATAAGGTTGTAGTTACGTTGACTGTTGAAAGGAGGGTCTAGATAGATGAGGTCAATTGATTTGCGTGGTATAAATTCCTTCATTATGGTTAGGTTATCGCCATAGTAAAGGCGATTTGATTTGATTGTAGGTGCTATTTGAAGAGGTAGCCGTGTACTCACTGATGCCATGCTATCACCTCTGCCATATATGTTTGGCTAGATATAGTATCATTATCTTGACTATTTGGGTATAGTGTCCTCTCAATATATTCTTTTCCAGCCTCGATGGGGTTTCCTTGATAGCCGTTCGCCTTTCTTATCTGCGTAAACCCCTCTAGACGATGTTATAACAGTTTGCGTAAACGTTCTCTGTTTTAGCTCTACAGGCTTTCTCTTAGGGTGTTTTCCTTGTGATATAGGTTTTGCCTGCACAACCGATAAAAGCATTGGTTCTGTTGCTAAGGAAGCTTTTATTGGTTTTACTACCTCAGCCCAGTTCTTAAAGGGTGTAATTAACCCCATCTTTTGTGCTGGGGGTATATTGCCTAATGATTCGTGTTCCTTGAAGAAGTTATAGTGGACTAGCCAAGCATCGGTTAATAACTCGGCTGTCGTCATATTCTTAAATCCTCTTATTACATTGGTTCTATCCTTCATTGTTTCGTGAAATCGCTCAATGATGTTGGTCGAGTCTATTTCTACAAATGGCTTACTCTGGATATGCTTAGTATCAGCACCAAATACAAGTTCAATCCCGTCTATGTAGGCTGCCAGTCTATCGGTGATAACCCTCTTTGGTGATTTGCCCGCTCTCCGTTTGGCTTCGTTCATTACTAAGGCTGCTTCTTTGATTGTCCTGCTTGTAGCCAACCTAGAAGCCAACAAGTAACGTGTCTTCTCGTCTATCACATCGAAGAACCATACCTTTTTACCCCCCACCTTTAACATCGTTTCATCCGCTACGAAGGTATCCCCTACAATAGGGTGAAAGTCCTTTATCCTGTCCACCGCCTCTTTGGAAAACCGCTTCACCCAGTTATAAATACCCATCTCTGAGTAATAGACGTTAAATTGTTGCTGTAAGTGCCTCTGGATAGCATCTAGAGGCATACCGCCAAAGTAGCAACTCAAAGCTGCAGATATTATCTTCGTGTCTGTTTTCATCTTAGGCAAGGCTCTGTTATCGGCGAATTTGCGTTTGCAGTCCTTGCACCAATAACGCTGAACGCCGTTGAAAGTGCCAAACTTGATTACGTTTGGCGAATCACAATATTTACACCTAATTCCGCTTTGCACTTTTATCACCTTTGATGAACGTATCTATCTCTATACGCAATTCCGTGAGACACTTGCTTATATCGCCTGTGTTGTTTTCTTGGTCTCGCATGAAGTTGCGCATCTCAGCTAAAGTCTGCTGACTAAGCCCATCTGTAGTCCTTATGCGAGATGAATAGAAGATATACATATTGGAGAGTGTATAGATAGAGTCCAAGCATTTATTTATTGCATCGTTTATTTGGTTACTTGGCACTCTCCGTAATACCCCCAATCTCTGTTTCAATTTTCCATATTCTCTATTGTTCGCCTCCAATTCCTTTTCCTCAACGCCATATCCGTTGTTCACCATCGCAGATGCAATTAGTTGTAATATTGGCTTGGTATCCTTATCGGTAGGTGCTAACTTTTTTACCCGTCTATCCATCTTGGCTATTTCCCTTCTGTCTGTCATATCCCTGCCAACGTATTTTGTGGCATCTACCCCCGTTATATCTTTTATGATTCGATACATAACTCTGCCCCATCGCTCATCCAGCTCAATAGCCTTTGCCTTTTCCTTTGCCACAACCAAAGCAATATTGAACATTTTCAGTAAAACGTCATCAATCTCGTATATGCCTTTGAGTCGTTTTCTAGCATCCCTTATGGCTAATATCGCCACTATTAACCCTATGATAGCTATTATTATACCTGTGCTTAAATTGGGGTGAAGCTCAGCCCACCCAACTATATCCATCACCCACCCCACCTTTGTTTGAGCCCAGTTAGCGAGATAGTTGAATAGGAACTCTTCGAATAGCCCCCGAAGCAGCCAATGGAAAACGGGGGACAGGGGGTAATACAATAATTTCCACTGGGAATATTGCCAGCGTAACCGCCCCCACATATCCATATTTTACCACCTTTAAGCCTTGCCAACCACGAGTATACTGAACCGCTCAATACCATCCCTGTCACCAGGTTTTTCAAATTCCAAGTTTAGGACGGCGAATATCACCCGCAGAATTCGGTGAAGCATTATCCTTAGCCAATGAAGCAGGGCTAAGTCGGCTGGATAATATCCATCCCAGAGAGATACTTAGCATGCGCTCAGAGTGACAAAAAGTGGCCGAGAATGGCAAGGATAGCTCGGAACAACAAAATGGCTGATGGGGCACATCTTTCCGCCACAATTTATGGTCGCGTGCAAGGCGTTTTCTTTCGCTACTTCGTCCGTAATGAAGCCAGGGAGTTGGGTTTAAAAGGCTATGTCCGCAACCTTGCCAGCGGCGATGCCGTAGAAGTTCAAGCTGAAGGAGAGAAGCAGCAGTTAAATAAGCTACTGGAGCAACTTAAAGTGGGTTCACCAGGAGCTCGGGTTGAGAGGGTGGAGGCAGAGTGGACAGGCTATTCAGGGCGGTTCGACGATTTTAGCGTAAGATATTAACAGAAAGTTAAAAGTCAAAGCTTAAAAATCAAAATGACAACTCAAAATGCAAAACTTCTTAATTTTTGCATTTTTATTTTTGCTTTTTGAATTTCTTAGTCCTCAAGTTGACCCCTGCCCTTATCAATCAGTCTTAGGTGCTCACAGTCAACTCCAGCTATTTGAGAAGCCTTAAGGTCAATTTCATGAGGTTCGCCAACCAAGATTTTCCCATAATCCTCCGCTTCCCCTTTCGTGGGATCATCGGTGTAGAAGAACTTTTGACGGGCTTCAATAATGCCTAAATCGAAGGGCAGGGTGAAGTAGAGGTCAGCAAGGACTTTTTCGATGCCTAATTCATGCAGAGCTCCCCAACCATCCGATTTGCCCTTTTGATACTTGCTCACCGACAGCAGACTCAAAAGGTTTGCTACACTGAAGTGACCAGAGCTACCACCAACCTTGAAGGGGGTAACGCTGATCAAGAAGTCGCTGCGCAACACCACATTGGGCACCCACAAACTCTCCACAGCATAGAATTGGGATAAAGGATTCTGCACCTCTATAAAAATGGAATCCCTGATATCGAGCATGAGAACGTGACGGAAGTTATATCCTAAAGCCTGATATATTGGATAAATCGATTCACCGCTAGGAGTCCCGTCAGCAATAAGGATATCTGCATTACTAACTTTCCTGATGCCTCTAATAATAGTATTCAGTAGTTTGGGACTTGTAGTTACGGGGTACGGCAAGGGATAACCGGCACAGGGTTTGATCAAAACTCGCCTTGCCCAGGAAAGCTGTGGGGGAGGAGTAAACACAAAATCAGAATCTTTGACAATCATTGACTTCGTATCAGCGGCCAAATTTAAATAACTACAAAGCCGGTTGCAAGAACACGATTTCGGTAGCAGCCGGAAGCCTTTCTCGCTCGAAGTTCGCTTCACTACCCCCTACCCTTCTCACATTTTTCTTGCCCTTAAGGAAATCCTCGACACCGGCTATAGGATAGGCACACCCGGGCGTCTTAAAATGCATGGGAATAACTACTTTGGGCTTTAATTGGTCACATACCTGGCTAGCTACAAGTGCATCGATGGTATAGAAGCCACCCACAGGAACAAACAGTATATCTACGGCACCAATTTCAGTGACCTGCTTTGGACTAAGCACATGCCCTAAATCACCCAGGTGGCAAAGCTTTAGGCCATCTACACTGAAACAAAAGACAGTGTTAGGTCCTCTTTGTGTGCCCTGGGAGTCATCATGATAACTGGCAATGCCCCTAAACTGAATACCTTGGGCGGTTTTTGTGCTGTCACCTCTAACCACTTCAGGTTTCCCTTGTACTGTCGAAACATTACTGTGATCGCTATGTCCATGGCTCACCACAACGACATCGGCAATTTCTTTGATGGGAGAATAATTAATACCTCCACCCACGGCATAAGGATCAGTAATTACTCTCGTTCCATCCTTAGAAGTGATTAAAAAACAAGAATGCCCTAGCCACCTTATCTTCATATAGTCTCCTGACCCTTCGCCTCGCTCAAAGCTAATTCGGCTAAGGTTCTGACCCCGACTCCAGTAGCCCCTTTTACTATGTAGCCGCTTTCCTTGTTCGAGGAAGCAGTGCCAGCTATATCGATATGAACCCAGGGGGTATTATCAACGAACTCAGCCAAGAAAAGGGCAGCGGTGATGGCTCCGCCATACCTGTTGCCGGTATTCTTAACATTAGCAATTTCGCTTTTGTTTTGCTCCTTATACTCCTCAGGCATTGGCATTTGCCACATTCTCTCCCCGGTTCTTTCTGCGACTCTGAGGATTTTATCTAGCAGGTCTTGGTTATTGCCAAAGAGGCCGCTATAAAGGGTGCCTAAGGCAACACGGCAGGCTCCGGTCAAGGTAGCCAAATCTATCAAGGGAGATAAGCCAAGCTTCCGAGCATAGCTCAGGGCATCAGCCAGGATAAGCCTTCCTTCGGCATCGGTGCTTATCACTTCTATGGTCTTGCCATTCATTGCCTTCAATACATCTCCTGGTTTCAGGGCAGTGCCGCTGGGTAAATTCTCAGTAGCCGGGATAATGGCGGTGACATTAATCTTCGGTTTCAACTGAGCAATAGCCCCGAGTGCTGTCATAACTGCAGCAGCGCCAGCCATGTCATCCTTCATCTCACCCATGCCTTCCGAGGGCTTAATAGAGATTCCTCCAGAATCGAAAGTTATGCCCTTGCCCAGAAAGCCGAGGGCTTTTTTAGAACGTTCATCTCCTTTATAGCTGAGAGTTATTAGCTTTGGGGGCTGGTTGCTTCCTTTCGCCACCCCCAAGAGTGCTCCCATGCCCATCTTCTCCATGTCCTCTCGGTCAAAGAGTTTGAACTCTAAATTATATTTGCTAGCTATTTCCTTAGCTGCTTCAGCCATCTGGCTAGGCGTCATGTAGTTAGCTGGTTCATTAACCATATCCCGAGCCAGGTTGGTAGCTTCAGCTATTAACTTCCCCTTGCCAATGGCCGGCTCCAGGATTGGGACTTTCCCCCTTTCTCTTACCACTATCAGCATTTCTTCGATGTCCTCATATTCGGACTTCTTATATTTGATGAAGCTATAAAGCCCGAGAAGAGCGCCCTCAGCTATTGCTTCCGCTGCGGCTTCAACCTCAATATTGCCTATACCAGCACCATGAAGTATTGTGGCTATCTTGTGGCAATTCAATTTACGCAATGCCCGACAAAATTCTCCGGCTACGCCGCGAATTTTATCCACAGTGAAATCCTGGCGCTTGCCCAAACCTGCAATAGCTACTATTCCTGCCCCGACTTGTCGGGGTTTCCCAAATGTATGTACAATGTTAACTTCTCCAAACTTACCCTTAATCTCACCTCGGCTGATGAGAGAACTAATAGCTCCGTCCAAAGCTTTGTCCACAGCAGCAGTAGCGCCCCCCGGTTGTTCCACACCTTCAAAAAGATTTACCACAATGGCATCGGCCTCGATTTGAGCTATGTCTCCAGCTATAACTTTAATCTCCAAGGTTCGTCTCCCCCTAAATGTGTAAATTTTAGAACATTTATTTTACTTTATTTGGATGAAGAATTGAAGAGGTTAATACAGGAAATTTTGCCCTTACTTCTTTGTTGCTCGCACAATCTTATTGATTACGGCGGTAATATCCTGCGAGGTATCGACAACAAGATGATTGCGAGAATTTTTTCCCTTCGAGGCTTCATTTTATTATACACTTCCCAAGCGGCTTCTGAGTCGTCCTGGGACGTAGCTGCTTTTTCTCAGGCCAGAAGGCGTATGCCGCACCACTTCGGTGGGAGCTTCAACCCAGACCAGGATGAGCTTGGCACCTGCTCTTTCGGCAGCGCGGTATAAATATTCTCGATGGTGCTCCAACAGGTTTGTGGCATCGAAGATGACAGGCATTCCTTTTTTTAAAAGCTCTTCGATGAGAACGTGGCAGGCAGAGAAAAGGCGCTTATTTTCACTTTCCTTATACTGGGGGGAAGGGAACAGGATTTTTCGCAGGGTATCGCTTACTAAGATGGGAAAAGACAACCTTTTGGCCAGCTTGCGGCCAGCTTGCGGCAGAAAAAAGACTTACCTGTGCCAGGCAAGTCACTGACCACTATAAGCGGAGGTTCTACCTGGGGTTGAGGTAAACTATTAAGGCTTTGTCTTAATTTCTCTACATCTGCGTCTAAGCTACCTGCCATGACGTCACAATTATCATCATGGGTCAGCTTATGTGTCAAGGTGCTAAAGTTACGGTGTCACCTGACATGATGGGTGAAAGGGCAGTGTCCGTCGCTTAGAGTGACAGGGGTTGGAGGGCAAAGAATGCACGGTAAAATTCGAACTCTCCACTCACACTACTAATGTCATTGTGCATTTAAGCCTTCATATCCCCGTGGATGGTCGTCAGACGCACAGCTTTGAAAGCTTCGAGCCTATTTTGTCGCTGTTTTGGCTGTTTTAAGGAATGCGGCGACGATATCTGGGTCGAATTGATTGCCAGCACAGCGCTTAATTTCATCTATAGCTTCTGCGATGGACATTGCCGGTCGATACGGTCGGTCGGATGTCATGGCATCGAAGGCATCGGCTACAGCCAGGATTCTGGCCTCCAGTGGTATGTCATTGCCCGCTATAACTTGATGAAGCCCACTGCCGTCATAATGGTCATGGTGGTGCTCAATCATCTCTATTATTTTTCCGTTAGTTATCGGCCGTACAATGTCGGCACCGATACGAGCGTGAGTCATAACGTGCTCGTACTCTTCACTTGTCAGCTTGCCGGGCTTATTCTGGATGCGCTGGTCAACTGCAATCTTCCCGACATCGTGGAGTAAACTTCCCCAGCGCAAGTCCTCCATATCCTGTGCGGGTAGGCCAAGTTCATTGCCTAAAGCTAATGCTACCTCGGTCACCCGACGGGAATGTCCACCAGTGTACTTGTCCTTAGCTTCGAGGGCAGATACCAGTGCCTCAATGGCGCCGAGAAAAAGTTTTCTAATCTCTCCCGTCTGCTCCTCAACTTTTTCCTCCAGAAATTGCTGGTATTCCTTGATTTCGAGCTGCAGCCGTCTTTTTTCAAGAGCTCTTTGGACAGCCATGGAAAGTACCTCCAGGTTGAAGGGCTTAAGGATGTAGTCATCGGCCCCCTGCTTCAGACACTGAATGGCGGCGTTAACATCAATAACGGCTGTAGCCATAATAACCGCTGTGTCGGGGTAGCCTGACTTTATTTCCGGGAGGAGTTCGATTCCCGATTTACCGGGCATCTTTATATCCAGAATAAGCAGAGCAATCGGGCTGGTTTCCAGCATATTTAAGGCTTGCTCAGCATTATTCGCTTCCTTGCACTGGTAGCCTTCTCTTGATAATTTCTGGCAAAGGAGCTGCCTGATTGCAGCTTCATCATCGACGATAAGTAATGTTTCTTGCTGGTCAAGCATACCCTCAATGCTTTTCTCGTTGGCGTTAGCCTGTTTCATTGCGTTCCCCTGGTATGGTCAGTGGCCGTTAACGGGCAGTTCGATAACAATGGTAGTTCCTTTACCTGGCTGGCTCTTAGCATACATCTGCCCGCCGTGCTCGGCCACTATCCCATGGCAGATGCTCAAGCCAAGGCCGGTTCCCTTGCCTGCTGCTTTGGTGGTGAAGAAGGGGTTGAATATCCGGCTCAGATTTTCCCTTGGGATCCCCGGGCCGTCATCAGCGATTGAAATCCTCACGCTGCCGTTCCGTTTTTTGGTGGTAATGGTCAGGGTCCCCCTGCTATGCGCTTCAATCATAAAATATTCGGCGTTGATAATGATGTTGAGGAGAACCTGTTGCATCTGGAAATAGTCGACCTTGATTTCGGGAAGGTCGAGAGCAAGCTGCCTCTGGACTTCGATACTATTTACTTTGTGCTCATAGTCACGTAATTTCAACACGTCCTCAATAATGTTATTTATCTGGTTAAGCTGCTTCACGGGTGCTTGCTTTCGGGCAAATGTAAGGAGATTCTTCGTTACACCAGCGGCGCGCTGAGCTTCGCTGTGGATAAGCTTCAGGTCCTCACGGATGTCGTCGGGGATATCCCTTTCCATGACCAACTGGGTGAAACCGATGACGCTCGTGAGCGGGTTGTTAAGTTCGTGGGCGGTGCCGGCTGCCAGTTCGCCAATGGAGGCCAGCCGGTCAGCCATCATAAGCCGCTCATTTTGTTGCTTTTGCTCAGTGATGTCTCTGGTAACGTGTATAGTGCCGACGACTTCACCGTGATCATTGAAAATCGGTGATGTTGACTCCAGGAGGTATTTTCCCAGGTGGGATTCATAGAACTCTGCCGCCGCAGGTTTCCCGGTAGCCAGCGTCTGCTTATGAGGACAGCCTGATATGGGTTTTCCCCCTTTGTGTAACTCATAGCAGTGCCTGCCGATGACTTGATCGGGCTTTACGTTAAAAATGTCAGCAAATGCCTTGTTTGCCCGCTGAATCCGGAAGTCCCTGTCATGAATAGAGATAGCGTCGGTGATGGAATCGAAGGTTCCCCTCCATTCCTCGGCTGCCAGCTTGAGCGCTTCATCCATCTTCTTGCGCTCGGTGATGTCCCGGGATACACAGAAGATAAGCTTTTGTTCCCCGAGCATAGCCCCGTTGATACTGATATCAACGTCAATGACGGAGCCATCCTTGCGAGTGTGCTTTGTCTCCAGATGGAGACCTTTCTCGTCAATATCCCGCCCCATCTCAAGTATTTTCTCGGGGGGAAAATTTTTATCCCAGTCCCAGGTATGGAGCTCATGGATTTCCTCCAGGGTATAGCCCAGCATCTTGGCAAAGCGCCGGTTGGCCTCCACTACCTTAGCGTCGACATCAAGGACGACTATCCCGTCCAGGGACTGGTCAACGAGGAGACGGCGCCGGGTCAACTCATCGGCCAGCGCCTGCTCCTGCTTCTTGCGCTCGGTGATATTCCGGCCAATCTCAAGGCAGGAAACAACCCTTCCCGCGGCGTCTCTGATGGGATTAGCCGTATTCTCCCAGAAGGTGATCTCACCTGAAGGCAGTACTCGCATCCTCTCTGTGGTGTGGGGCTTACCATCCTTAAATGCCTTTTCTACCGGACAACTTTCACAGATACTTTCTCTGCCTTCGTAGGCCCGGTAGCACTTCTCCCCCATGCGGTCACCGTTAGTGCTTTTTCTTGAGAGCTCATTCTGAAAAATAATGCTATAGTCCCTATCCTGTATGGTGAGAGCATCGGCCATGGCATCTATTACCGATTGCAGCTTATTCTTCTCGGCTTGAAGCGCCTCCTCTGCTTGCTTGCGCTCGGTGATATCCCGGGCTAGCTCCAGGCAGGATACAATCTTACCCCCGGCGTCTCTAATGGGATTGGCCGTAATCTCCCAGAAGACAACCTCCCCCGATGGCTTTACCGTCTTATTCTCCGTGGTGTGGGGCTTACCATCCTTAAATGCCTTTTCTACCGGGCACCCGTCACATAGCTTCTCTTTGCTATGATAAGCTCGGTAGCATTTCTCCCCCAGGTGGGCACCACCAGAAGCTATCCTAGACTGCTCATTTTGATAAATAATGTTATATTCTGTATCGTGTATGGTGAGGGTGGTGTCCATGGCATCTATTAGTGATTGCAGCTTATTCTTCTCGGCTTGCAGCGCTTCCTCTGCCCGCTTGCGCTCGGTGATGTCTCTGACAATGGTGATGTGACCAACGGGATTGCCCGAAGCATCCTTTAGCGCATTGGTACTTAACTCACCGGGAAACTCAGAACCATCTGCCCTGAGCAGAGTGTATTCGACGCCTCTAATTGCTCCCTGTTTTATAACTTTCTTCATGTTGGCTGCTATTTTCTTGTGGTCGCGGGGAGCAAGCAGTTCGAGGGCATTTTTCCCTCGAAGCTCATCCTTGAAGCTGAAACCATGCATCTCTACCGTTCTTTGGTTTACCTGGGTGATGATACCTTTCAAGTCAATAACTGATATCCCATCGGTGGCCGACTCAAATATTTTCAATAACTTTTCTTCCGAATCCCGCAGTGCTTCCTCCACCCGCTTGCGCTCCTGCTCCTGTTCCATGCTGTGCAGGGCAAAAGCGATATCTCCGGCAATCTCTTCAAGCAGGGCGTGCTCTTCTTTTTCCACAGCTCTGCCAGGTGGGGTAGAAACAGTCATTAGCCCATACACTTTACCGCCGTGTTCCAAACTGACGCTCATAGCACCTCTGCCAGTATCCTCTTTTGCCACAGGACAATCCTCACACTCCGACGACACGTCTTTCATCACCAAAACGCCTGGTTTCTCCAGCACCTTATACCCACAATGCGTCAACTCTCCACGCTTGAGCCTTTCCGTAACTTGTAAGAAACTCTTGCCCAGGCCAGCTTCAGCAGCAGTTACCAGCTTGCCCGACTCATCCAGAAGGGCAATCCAGGCGCCGTAATAACCGCGAGTCTTGACAAAGGTATCACAGGCACCTTTGAGCAGGCTGTCGCGGTCGGTGCCCCTGGCGATAAGCTGGTTGATGTTGCGTATGGCACGGAGCACTAGGTTGAGATGCTGCACTTTCTCCTCTGCCTGCTTGCGCTCGGTGATATCTCTGACAATGGTGATGTGACCAGAGAGATTGCCCGACGCATCCTTTAGCGCATTGGTACTTAACTCACCGGGAAACTCAGAACCATCTGCCCTGAGCAGAGTGTATTCGACGCCTCTAATTGCTCCCTGTTTTATAACTTTCTTCATGTTGGCTGCTATTCTCTTGTGGTCGCGGGGAGCAAGCAGTTCAAGGGCATTTTCCCCTCGAAGCTCATCCTTGGAACTGAAGCCATGCATCTCCACCGTTCTTTGGTTTACCTCGGTGATGCTACCTTCCAAATCAATAACTGATATCCCATCGGTGGCCGACTCAAATATTTTCCATAACTTTTCTTCCGAATCCCGTAGCACTTCCTCCACCCGCTTGCGCTCCTGCTCCTGTTCCATGCTGTGCAGGGCAAAACCGATATCTCCAGCAATCTCGTCAAGCATGTTGCGTTCTTCTTTTTCCGCAGCTCTGCCAGGCGGGATATAAACTGTCATTAGCCCATACACCTTACCGCTGTATTCCAACCTGACGCTTATAGCACCTCTGCTAGTATCCTCTTTTTTTGCCACAGGGCAATCCGCACACTCCGACGACACGTCTTTCATCACCAAAACGCCTGGTTTCTCCAGCACCTTACATCCACAATGCGTCAACTCTCCACGCTTGAGTCTCTCCATAACTTGCAAGAAACTCTTGCCCAGGCCAGCTTCAGCAGCAGTTATCAGCTTGCCCGACTCATCCAGAAGGGCAATCCAGGCGCCGTAATAACCGCTGGTCTTGACAAAGGTATCACAGGCACCTTTGAGCAGGTTGTCGCGGTCGGTGCCCATGGCGATAAGCTTGTTGATGTTGCGTATAGCACGGAGCACCAGGTTGAGATGCTGCATTTTCTCCTCTGCCTGCTTGCGCTTGGTGATGTCTCTGACAATGGTGATGTGACCAGAGAGATTGCCCGACGCATCCTTTAGCACATTGGTGCTTAACTCACCGGGAAATTCAGAGCCATCTGCTCTGAGCAGAGTGTATTCGACGCCTCTAATTGCTCCCTGTTTTATAACTTTCTTTGTGTTGGCTGCTATTCTTTTGTGGTCGTGGGGAGCAATCAGTTCAAGGGCATTTTTCCCTTGAAGCTCATCCTTGGAGCTGAAGCCATGCATCTCCACTGTTCTTTGGTTTGCCTCGGTGATGCTACCCTTCAAATCAATAACTGATATCCCATCGGTGACCGACTCAAACATTTTCCGCAACTTTTCTTCCGAATCTTGCAGCGCTTCCTCCATCCGCTTGCGCTCGGTGATGTCTACGAAGTTCCCCAGAGTTGCCCATCTCCCACGGTACTGGACGGAGACAACTGACTCCATTACCCACTTAATGCTGCCGTTCTTGTGGGTCACCCTGAATTGGTACGGCGAGGCGAGTTCTCCCTTCAGCATCTTTATGGCATTTTCTCTGACCATCTTCCTGTCTTCGGGAATGACAAGCTCTAGAGCATCCCTGCCCAGTAATTCATCTTCCTTATAGCCAGTGGTACTCTGGAAGGTGGGGTTGGTATAGCAAAACCTTCCATCCTGTACGATGTAAAGTCCAACTGGCGA
>Ga0307429_1000643_pt1 | contig 19288 bp, 22 predicted proteins | sample SalMarWE160230MG_FD_202151 | JGI IMG/M metagenome (GOLD analysis project Ga0307429, IMG submission 202151) | Salt marsh sediment microbial communities from the Plum Island Ecosystem LTER, Massachusetts, United States - WE1603-230 | ecosystem: Environmental > Aquatic > Marine > Intertidal zone >... | reverse complement strand
AAGCCTTGGGTGTCTTTCCCATTAATATCTGCTCCTGCTTTTAATGCTTGTTCTGCTAAAGCAATATTATTGCTTTGTGCTGCCCTAAATAGCATCTCTTGTGCTGATTCTGCTGCTGGTAATAGTAGCGATGCTCCTGATAAGAATAAAAATGCAACTGCTATTTTTACCTTTTTTATATATTTTTCCATAATTTTTCCTTTTTACACTGTTTTTTCTAATTTCTTTTATCGTAGCATATTGCGCTTGTAATGCGCAATAATAAAGGATTTTTTTAAAAAAAAGAAAAGGATAGGTTTATTTACTGAATTTAGGCAAAAATAAAGCAAGTATTTTGTGTAAAATGCTTATTTTTAGCTTATTTTTAACGCTATAATAAAAAATGCTCGCTAAGAATAGGGCGAGCATTTTTTACCGTAAAGTAAAATTTTAACGCTGTTTTACTTCAATAAGTCGGTTATTACAGTGAAAATTGTTGTGCAACTTCTTGAGGTACTGGTAATAAAGTAGAGCGGTATTCTGCTGGAATTAAGCCTTTTTCATTAAACATTTGTGTTTGGTAGGTATCCTCGTCACTACTTTCTTTCATATAATTATATATTTCATAATAATAGGAGCCATAGGTAAGTTGTGCGGTGCGTAACAGCTGCACAATGTGGTTCATTGTGTTTTGTGCTACCATTATATTTTCCCAACCACAGTTAGCTACTCCTTGCGCTACTCTATTTGCTACATCGATTTTTGCTAGCTCTTCATTATTTGGCAATATATCAGGTAAAGCATTTTTTAATTCTTGTGGATTTTTAAGCATGTTTGTTGCTGTATGGAGTGTTTGAATAATGTTATCAAGGGATTCGGCGGCAGTAATCATGTAATTATTAACATCTTCTTTTGTATTATCTGCGTGCATGCGTAATAATTCTTGTCCGTTCGAGCGTAATGACTGCAATGCAGGTATAACTGGCTCTAGTAATTGTTTTTGTTCATTATCATTAACGTAATTGTTCGCTTCTTGCAATGTTAGCATTGTCATATGACGGTTATTATTTATACTGTCTAACTTATCGGTTAGTGCCTTTAAAAGGGCAAATTCTTGGGTTGCGTCTTGATATCCCTGTAGTTTTGCTTGAATTTTTTGTGTGCATTGAACAAGTGCTGGAAGATACATACGGGTAGCAAGATCACATAACGTATTTGCAAAGAGGACATAGGCTACGTTTGCAGTAATTTGCAACTGCTGAGGAGTCATTTTTTTAAGATGGTCTGTCCGCCATTGTTCGAGTTGATTTTTAAATTGACCGATCTGATCAGGCGAAAGAGTTGGTTTATCGTTAGCTTGATTAGCTGTTTCTGCATTATCAGACGGCTCAGTTACATCAGTTGAAGGAGTAGAATCTGCAGAAAGGGTAGCAGCACCAAGGCTAAGCAACATGCTCAGAAGATAAATAAAAACCATAAAGAATCCTTTTTTTGGTTTAAGGGTTATAAAATCACAAAAAATGGTCGGGGCGGCCAGACTCGAACTGGCAACCCCTCGCTCCCAAAGCGAGTGCGCTACCAATTGCGCCACGCCCCGCCAATAATTTCAATAAACTGGGGTGAATGGTGGGATTCGAACCCACGGCCACCAGAGCCACAATCTGGCGCTCTACCTACTGAGCTACATCCACCATAATTGCGACTATTACTCTCAGTTAGTCTGTCCTAGTATACGTATTTTCATGTAAAAATCAAAATTTTATTAGCCAGAAAAATAAGAGCTATTTCGTGTTTTTTGTCTATATGCTATTATAGTATATAAATATTAATATTTTTTAAATTTTAAAGTAATTTTTTCTAATGTAAATAAATATGAAAAAGAAACTTATGGCCTCCTTCAAGGAGGGGTGGATTACTGTTTTTGGGGCACGGGAGCATAATCTTAAGAATGTTGACGTTGCAATTCCGAAAGGCAAATTGACTGTTATTACCGGACCGTCTGGCTCTGGTAAAAGTTCACTTGCACTGGATATCCTTTTTACTGAAGGAAAACGACGATATATGGAGTCTCTTTCTTCTTATGCACGCCAATTTTTAGGAATTGCAAAAAAGCCAGCTGTAGATCGGATTGATGGTCTTTGTCCAGCGATTGCAATTGAACAAAAAACAGTCGGTTCTAACCCGCGTTCTACGGTGGGTACCATTACTGAAGTGTATGATTATTTTCGTGTCTTATTTGCACGAATTGGTCAGATCCATTGTCCTGATTGTGGTATAGAGATTAAAGCAGAATCAGCGGATGATATTACCAATATGCTTCTTAAAAACTTTACGAATAAACTTATTACGATTGCTGCGCCTGTTGCAAATCAAAAAAAAGGTGAGTTTGTGCAAGAGTTACAACGTCTTTTTGAAGCAGGATTTTATCGTTTTCACATTGATGGTAAAACGTATAAATTTAAAGTAGTAGATGAAATAAAAAAATTGCAATTAAAAAAGACACATACGCATACAATTGATTTAATTATTGATGCAATAGAAGTAACAAAACAAGAAAAATCTCGTTTACAGGAGGCGGTGGAGACTGCTTTTAAACATGCAAATGGTTCTTGTAAAGTAATTGCTAGTAAAAAAGAATATCTGTATTCGTCACATCGTATTTGCTTGCAATGCGCTCATTCAATACCAGAGTTAGAGCCGCGTCTTTTTTCTTTTAACTCACCATTTGGCGCGTGTCAACGGTGTCAAGGATTAGGGACGGTGCATGAATGGCCATGGGATGAAAATGATACAAATGCATGGAAAGCTGATTATCCGCAGTTTTTTGGTGATAAATATGCAAAAAAACATGTTTGTACTGCATGCCAAGGAAAACGGCTCAATAAATATGCGTTAGCAGTAACTATCGCTGGTAGTAATATTTATGATCTGGCAAATCTTTCAATTCAAGAGGCATTACAGTTTTTTAAACAATTAACACTTGAAAAAACTGCGCGTGAAATTGCACGAGGGCTTATTAAGGAAATTATTAATCGTTTAACGTTCTTGAATAATGTTGGACTTTCTTATTTAACATTGAACCGTTCTGCACGAACTTTGTCTGGTGGTGAAGGGCAGCGGATTCGCCTTGCTACCCAAATTGGCTCTGCATTAAGTGGAGTACTTTATATTTTAGATGAACCAAGCATTGGTTTGCATCAACGGGATAATGATCGCTTAATTAAAACACTTAAATCCTTACGGGATCAAGGTAATACTGTTGTTGTGGTTGAACATGATATTGATACTATGCAACAAGCAGATTATATAATTGACATGGGACCTGCTGCAGGTTTGTTAGGAGGGCACGTTACGGCAGTTGGTACACCAAAAGGACTTGCACGTAATGAAAAGTCATTAACAGGAGCCTATTTAAGTGGTAAAAAACAAATTTTGGTACCAGAAAAACATCGTGACCCACGCAATTTTTTAACACTTCATAATGCAAACAAAAATAATTTAAAAGATATTACCGTTAAATTTCCTCTTGGCGTTTTATGTGGTATTTCTGGGGTATCTGGTTCTGGTAAAAGTACTCTGGTAATGCAAGAGTTGGTGCCGGCGATTCAGCATATTTTTGCTGGTTATAAACGGACAAAGCAGGCAGAAGAACGTGCACAAAAAAATAAAAATAAATTATCTGGTATAGAATCATTAGAAAATTTGGTGGTGATTGACCAAAGTCCCATTGGGCGAACTCCCCGTTCAAATCCAGCAACTTATTTGGGTATATTTGATGAAATACGTAAGCTTTTTGCAGGATTGTCAGAAAGTAATGCACGTGGCTACACAACAAGTCGATTTAGCTTTAATGTTGCTGAGGGGCGTTGTTTTTCTTGTCGTGGTGAAGGGGTAGTGAAGGTTGAAATGCATTTTTTACCGGAAGTTACTATTACTTGTAAAGCATGTAATGGTAAACGGTACAACAGTGAAACACTGCAAATTAATTATAAAGATAAAACAATCGCTGACATTCTTGACTTTACCGCTTATGAAGCACTTAGTTTTTTTGAAAATCATAAAACTATTACAAAACGTTTGCAATTACTCTGTGATGTTGGTCTTGATTACCTAAAATTGGGACAACCATCAACAACATTATCTGGTGGTGAAGCACAACGAATTAAACTCGTAGATGAATTGGCAAAACGGGGAGCAAATACACTCTATATTTTAGATGAACCAACAACTGGATTACATAACAGTGATATTGAAAAACTGCTTATTGTATTTAATCGGTTAGTTGATAAAGGGAACTCAGTCTTTGTTATTGAACATAATCTTGATGTATTAAAAACCGTTGACTATCTTATTGATCTTGGTCCAGAAGGTGGTGATGGTGGTGGTACTATTGTTGCCTATGGTCCACCACAACAAGTTATGCAATCAAAAAAAAGCTATACTGGTAAGTATTTAAAAAAAGCAATTTTTTAAGAAGATTTTTTGAGGAGCTCATTATAGCGTTCAAATTGGTTTTGCGTTAATTGTTTTTCAAAATCTTCTCTCTCTCTTTCTGATAAAATTCGCAGATAATGGCTTAATAAAATTTCTAGTGACTGATTATTCTTGCGAATTTTTGGTTGTTGCATGAAATACTCATTATCATCTCCTGGGCGTATATTGCGCATGTGATCATGAGCTGGTTGACTTAAACCATCTAAACATATTTTTTCGAATTCTTTTTCCTTCTTTAAAATAATGAATCTTATGGACTCGTTTTGAGCAACATGGCGTGCTGATTCACCATCATTATTTAGGGACATAACTGAAGAAGCATTTCTTTCCATAAGAAGCAACATTTTTACTAAATCAGTTCTTCCAAGCCAACTAGCCAATATTAAGGGAGTGTTGCCCTCTCTATCTCGAGCGATCAGAGTAATAAAAGGGTTACTATCTAGTATAATTTTTGTGATTGCATCAATTGATTGGTTATTTTTAATCGCGTCTATTAGTAGTGATTCGTCCTCTTCGAGTTCCGTTATTTCAGCTGCCGGTAAAATTGGTATTGAAAATAATAGTAAAATAAATAATGGGTAAATTATTTTTTTCTTCATAAAAATCCTTTTGATGAAAAATTATTAAAAATTTGTAGTTTTGAAAAAATTTTACTCGATAATTAATAAAATTGTAAATAAGCAATGTTAATAATCATTGATTGTTAATTAAATAGCTATCGAGGGCATATTTATCAAGAATAGATAGATAGCTCTCCTCCTTAAAAAGTTCCTTTTTGAGTGCATAAGCAAGTTTTTCTAGCTCTGCTATCATTTTGGTATATTCAAGGCAGGTTTGTTTTTGGGATTCGCGTTCAATAGCCTGAAAAAATCCTGTTATCTTTAACTTAGCTAGCTTTTCTTCATCGGTGAGGTTATCACCATCTATGATGGGGGTATCATCAATTTTGCAAAGAACTGCTGAACCAAATTTTGCATTATTTTGAAGAAGAATGTCTTTAATTTTACTATTTGCTGCTAATCGAAGTGGCGTATAACCTCCCTCATCTTCTGCATTAACATTAGTGCTTAAATTAATTAATGGTTGTATTAAATCAGTTCTGCCAATATAGCTTGCCATCATTAATGGGGTACGTTTTTTTGAATTTTGCTCATTAACATTAGCATTGTTTTTTACTAACGATTCAATATCTTGGGGTGTTATACGGTCTCTTCTTTCCCAAATAGCCTTTCTGATCGGTGTTTCTCCGTCTATTGTAACGGATTCTCTTACTAAAATTTCTTTTGCTCTTAAAGGATCGACTTCCATTTTAAAAAATTGACTTTGATTCATTGTTTCTTTAAGTAATGCTTCATTTTCTGCTGCGGATGAGAATACGGTGTTTACTGAAAAAAGTAATAAAATAAATGAAATATTAATTAATTTTGATTTCATTGAAATCCTTTTAATTATCAGTTTATAGCATAAATATAACTAAAGCTTGCTTGGTAATTATAAAGATATTTTTAAGAGTTAGTATTGACTTGTTTGATTGTATCTGATACTTCCTTTAGTTTAGGAAACCAGGCATTATAGAATGCGTCAAATGCAGGTCTATTGGAATCGCGTAATATTTGTGCTCCCAAAAGAAAGTTAGAAACTGCCATTTTTGCTGCTTCTTCGAGATTACTTACTTCTTGATTGTTAATAGAATTAGTAAGAAAATCAATTTGTTGTGTATCATTATTTTCTGCATTTTTTCTGAAATTACTAGAATGGTTATCCGCAGGTATTAGCCGATTATTATTAAGCAGAAGATTATATATTGCTTGCCCTCCAAGTACTGCAAAATCACCTGGCGTATTCCCAACATTGCTTTTGCTTTCAACATTTGCATTGTTATCAAGTAATAACGCTACGATACCAATTTTTTCTTCCGAAACAGCAGCCCACATTAATGGCGTTCGGCCCGCTGCATCCCGCTCTTCAACGTTAGCATTTTCTTTTAAAAGTGACATAATCTCTTCAATTGGTTGGTTATTTTTTATTGCATTTATGAGTGGTGTTTCCATTTCAGATGCTGGTAACGTTTTTATTAAAAAAAGTAATAAAATAAAAAATGCGTTTTTAACTGATTTCATTAAAGTAGCCTTTCATTGTAAGTTTAAAAAATAAATGTGATTGCAGAAAATTTTACTCGATAATTAATCAAATTCAAAATAAATTTAATAACATTTTATTATAATGATCTTTATTTACACCATTTTAGTGATTCTTTAGACAGCAATTATTCCAGAGATTCATCTAATACATACCTTGCTAATGATTTTCTTATTTCTTCTGTTTTAGCCACACTAAATGCTGTATATCCCCGGATGGTTTTATTGTGAGGATTGGCGTTGTTTGTAAGTAACAGTTGAACTACATCTAGTCTTCCTTGCGAGCTTGCTATTATTAGCGGAGTTTCATTTTCTGGGCCTTTTTCATTAACGTCGACCTTTTTGCTCATTAAGAATTCAATATATTGAAAAGGTTCGCTTTGTTTAATTGCAGTTAATAATGATATGCTTGTTTCTTCTGCTGCGGGTATTGCTGTTCCTAAAAAAAGGAATAGCATACATAAAACATTACTTAATTTTACTCTCATTAAAAACCCCTTTAAAGTTGGATTGAAAAACATAACCAGCAAGAAAAATTTAATTTGCAATTGGTTAAATTAAAAATACTTATTCAGTTTGAAAGAGAACTGTATAAATTTTTTTCTGCTACACCACCATGTTGTAAAAGAAGGCGAATTATATCTTCATGGTCAGTAAGGTTTACTGCTGATTTGCCATTATAATTCACAAAAGTGGCATTAGCATTTTCATTAATTAAATATCGAACTATATCGAGTTGTTTTGTATAGCTAGCCCACATTAATGCTGTCCAACAATTTTTTCCTCTTTCGTTAACGTCAGCTTTATGTTCAACTAAAAATTGAACGTGCTCAAGAGAAGCTCTTTGTTGTATTGCTTGTATTAAAGGAGGGTCGTTTTTTGGGTTTTCCATTTCTGCTGCTGTTATTCTTATTGCAAAAAACAGTGAAGTAATCAATACCCTTGTTGTTGACTTCATAAATAACCTTTCGTTTTAAGTTATTAATATATAATTACTGCAACGCGTAGTTTACTTTATAACGAGTTAAATTGAAAATAAATTTAATAAAAATTTGATTAATACATGGTAAAAAAGGATAAGTAATTATTCACTTTTGACTTCATTTGGAGGGATATTATCTGGTTTTTCATGCATAGTTGATTTAGGATCATGTGCTATAAGCATATCGCGTATCTCAATTGTTGCTGCTACAGAAATTGCACTACAAAAAGGAATGTTGCATTTTGGTGTAATATTACAGTGACTATGCGGATTGGCATTGTTGATAAGTAAAAGTTTAACTATATCACATTTTCCTTGGCGGCTTGCTTCTATTAACGGAGTATTTTGTTGATTTTTTTCATTAATATCAGCTTTATTGTTAACAAGGGATTTAATATAACTAAATGGTTTTCTTGCTTGTATTGCATGTAATAGTGATTTTTTTTGTTTTTCAGTTTTTTTTTCTGAAGAGAATATTTGTGTTGAAAAAGCTAAAAAAATAAAAAATAAAATTGATTTTTTTTTGTTCATAAACTTTCTTTTGTTAGCTTGCATAACTGAAAGGGAGTAAATTGCCAGATAATAGGTAACGTTATAAAATTTTTAAAACAAAACTTTTAATTTTTTAATTGGTTATTTTTTAATAAAGAAAATTTATCTTATAATTAAAAAATAGATTTTTGAAGAAGAATAAGGATTTAATACAATGGGCGATGGAAAGAAAACAGTGCAAGAATTAAAAGAAAAATTGGCACAATTTGTACATGAACGTAATTGGGAGCAATATCATTCGCCAAAAAACTTGAGTATGTCAATTGCCATTGAAGCAGCGGAGTTAATGGAAAAATTTCAATGGGTGAATGAAGATGAGTCATGGAAAGAGGTTTCCCGCAATAAAAAAGAAATTGAAGAAGAGTTAATTGATGTTTTTTCATACCTTCTTTCCTTTGCTTATTTTAATAAAATTGATTTAAGTGATGTTTTTGAACGCAAGATGACTGCTAATGCACAGAAATATCCGATAGCAGAAGTTAAAGATAAAGGAATTGAGGCGGTGAGGTGGTGTCGAAAAAACTACAAAAAAAATAAAAATTAAAAATTTACTTTATTTTATTCTATTAGATATTATCCATAGGTTATCTATTTCTAATAATTCTATTGCTTGTATTTCAAATAGAAAATTTTAATAATTGAATTTTTTTAAAATTACTTTAAACTAAAGAATAATAGGTAATTTTTATTTAATTAGAGAAATAGATGAAACAAATAGCAAGCAAAATAAGGCTTATGATCCTGCTGTTATTAGCTTTGCAGGGAGCCTTGCAGGCGGAATTACTCAAGGTACGAACAATAGAATGGGCAGCTATTGAAGAAAATAAAAAAAAGATTAACCAATTATTGTTTTCTCATCGGGTTGCAAGGGTAAGTCTTCTTACTTTTTCTAGCATTGCTACCTTAATAGAGTTTTATCGTTGCTTTGAATTTTTTCATGATAGATTTTCACAAAAACCAATTCCTGAATGTTCTTGTCTTGAAAAACCAATTAATAATCAAGCAAGTCAATCAAGCCAAAAATCTTCTTTTTTGGGGCGGTGGTTAACAAGTTTAAAAAATTTACCGGGTTCAAAAGAATTTTGGCAGGCACTATTATTTGGCTCAAGTGGCATTGCTATGGGTCAATTAATGGATATTGTTAATCATCCGCATACAATGGCATGGTTCGTAAACAAAAAGATTTTTTGTAGAAATACTTTTGATAATATCCATATATATAATACCCTTTTGCAGCATACAACCCTTACGGAAGGAAAAAGAATTCATTATAAACAAAAATTAGTTAACTCTTGTAACCGGCTAGTAAAACAGATAGAACAAATTTGTGGTTTTATTCAATATAAAGTTGAACAATTACCAAATAATAACAAGCAGCAAATAGATAAAATTATTCATTACTTATTACAGTCTACTGATAAATGGATTGTGACCATTAATAAACTACTTGATGAAGATTTTTTTGAGACACATCAATTTTTTATAGTAACAGCGGACTATAAAAAAGAAGTAAATCGTGAGCTTGATGATTTTTCTTGCATTGAAGAAGATTTCGAAAAAATTATATTATAATTACTTTATTCTTTTTATTTTTCCTCTTATATAGTCAATAAATTTATGTTATTTTTATAATAATTTAACATTCACCAATATAATGAAGAGATTGCTCCTGCATGATGAGGGAAAAAAAAGATACACATACACCATTAATGAAGCAATACCATGCAATTAGGGAGAAATTTCCTGATACGTTGCTCTTATTTCAAGTTGGTGATTTTTATGAATTATTTTTTGAGGATGCGCAGAAAGCAGCAGCATTTTTGGGTATTGCATTAACAGCGCGCGGAAAAAATAAACAAGATCCTATTCCATTGTGTGGTGTTCCAGTTCATGCACGTGATCACTATGTAAATAAATTAGTAAAAGGTGGTTTTACTGTTGCAATTTGCGATCAGCTTGAAGCACCAAAACCGGGGACCGTTGTTAAACGTGGCGTTACACAAGTATTAACTCCTGGTACGCTCACTGATGAAAAATTATTAGATGAAAAATCAGCTTGTTATCTTTTTTCTTTTTTTCCAGCGGCAGATCAATGGGGTTTGTTATTTGGCGAATTGTTAACAGCACAATTATTTGCCACGGTAATTCCAGCTACTGCAGAAAAAACATTAGAAGCAGAACTGGCTCGCTTTTTTCCTGATGAAATTTTAATTCCAGAAAGTGTGTCAACGAAACATTTTCAGTCATATTTTAAAAAACAAGGCTATTTTACAACACTTCTTCCGAGTAATCAGAAGGAAAGCGAAAAAAAAGAAATGAACCGTTGGCTAGCAACACAGTTTCGTTCTCCAATAATTGAATCAGTTAAACAACAAGAACCATTATATTGGTCGCTCTATTATTTTTATGCCTATGTTCGTAGAAATCAGCACTATGCTTTGGATCAATTTAGAACATTACATTTATATAAAGCGGATGATTTTTTGCTATTGGATCGTGCAACGCAGCGGAATTTAGAGTTAGTACGTAATATGCATGATGGTGGCCGTAATAATACTCTTTTGACTGTTATTGATGGCGCACAGACTGCAATGGGGTCACGGATGATTAAAAAGTGGATTTTACGCCCACTTGTTAAAAAAGAAGTAATAATACAGCGGCAAGAAATTATTGCTTTTTTTATTGCTAATATTTCCCATGCGCAACAGCTGAAAACCTTATTCAAACAAATTGGTGATATTGAACGGGTTATTGGACGTATTGGCCTTAAACGAGCATCATTGCATGACTATCAATCATTGGCAATAGGGTTAAAAGCTGTTCCGGAAATTAAACAATTACTCCAAGAGCCAAATCATCTTGGCCTTTTTATAGTCATGGGCGCCCATATTGCGGATTTTTCCTGGCTAACAGCATTACTTGAAAATGCAATTAACACTGATTCAAGTAAAGAATGGATTATCAAAAAAGGTTTTGATGAGCAATTAGATAATCTTCGCGATTTGGTCCTCAATAGTAATAAAAAAATAATTGAGCTCGAACAAAAAGAGCAAAAAAAAACAGGAATTCAATCGCTGAAAATTCGCTACAATCAAGTGCAAGGTTATTTCATTGAGGTGACAAAGGCGAATAAGCATTTAGTACCAGCTTTTTATCAACGGCAACAGACATTAATAGGAAAAGAACGGTTTATCACGCCAGAACTACAACAACTACAATTTGAAATTGAACGAGCAAAGCAAGAAATTAATGTAGTTGAGCAAGCGGTGTTTGAAAAAGTAAAGGAACGGGTTTTTTCGGTTATTATCTCTTTGCGTAAGTGTGCACATACCTTAGCGCATTTGGATGCACTGCTTGGGTTGAGTGTTATCGCGTATAATAATAGTTATGTCTGTCCACAATTAAATAATGAGCGGATAATTATTATTCAAAACGGTCGTCATCCTGTTGTGGAAGAAACCTTAGTACATAATTTTATCACGAATGATACCTTGCTTAATGATAAGCAGTCGTTATGGATTATTACTGGACCAAATATGGGAGGAAAATCAACCTATTTGCGGCAAGTTGCTTTAATTTGCTTGCTTGCGCATATCGGTTCTTTTGTTCCGGCAGAGAAGGCAAATATTGCAATATTGGATCGGTTATTTACTCGAATTGGTGCAGGAGATAATTTAGCAGAAGGAAAAAGTACTTTTTTAGTTGAAATGGAAGAAACAGCAACTATTTGTACACAAGCAACAAAAAATAGTTTAATTATTTTAGATGAAGTTGGGAGAGGAACAAGTACTTTTGATGGTTTGGCAATTGCGCATGCGGTTGTTGAATATTTATATACTGTTGTACAAGCTCGTTGTTTATTTGCAACTCATTATCATGAGTTGACTAAACTTCAACAGGAATTTTCAGGTATTACGAGCTATTATGCTGCAAGTAAAAAAACAGCAGATGGAATTGTTTTTTTATATAAAATAATTAAAGGGGTAGCTGATGGGAGTTTTGGCATTGAGGTAGCAAAATTAGCTCAATTACCGCTACCAATTATTACCCGTTCTCATGAATTAGTGCATAAATTAGTAGCTTTATCACAGAATATTAATCAATCAGCGCCTACCTTTCATGAGCAGCTCATTGAAGAAAATAGCCAATTACGGGTTACCGTAAATCAGCTCGAGCAACAGATTAAAGAAGGGCGGGGGTTGAAAAAGATGCTGCAAGCAGTTGATTATGATCAATTGTCCCCAAAGCAGGCATTTGATTTGTTATGGCGTTTAAAAGAAGAGAATTTGTAGCTTTTTGCTAGATTTTTATAGGATTTATTGGTAAAATAAAGCTGTAAGAAAGACATATCCTGCATTTAATATGAGTGATGAGGAATGAGCAATGGAACATCCTAAAGCAGACGAAAAATACGCTATTTTCCAGACTGGTGGTAAGCAATATCAAGCAGTTGAAGGAAAAACAGTTGCAATAGAAAAGATTAATGGCGAACCTGGTACGAGCCTTGAATTTAAGGATGTGCTTTTTCGCAAAAGTGGAGAAGGGCAGTTTGAAATAGGCAAACCTTACCTTGACTCTCCAGTAAAGGCATCAATTGTTAAGCAAACAAAAGATGCAAAACTTATTGTATTTCGCTTCAAACGACGTAAAAAGGTACGGGTAAAGCGTGGTCATAGGCAACCAAAGACTGTTGTTCGTATTGAATCAATTTAGTTTAATTTCTCCTGATTATAATCTCTTTTTAATTTTAATAAAGCTATAGCTATTAAGATTGCTTTTTTATTAATATTAGAATTATAAAGCATATTGACTTAAAAAAAGGGGAAAGGTTAGATGAAGTATGTAAAAAGAGTATTGCCGTTGGTAATATTATTTTTGGGGGGGCTGGCAAAGAATGCTGTTGCTCATAAATATAGCATTATTAATATGACCAACAAAATGTTAGAATTTAGCTTTACGGGCTCTCCTCAAGATACTATCTTGCTGTCTGCAGGATCAAAAAAGGAACTTTCTAATGCAAGCTGTATTGCCACTAATTTTTATTCTATCCCAGTTAAGATAGTTGATAAAAAGCTATTTAATGAGCTAAAAGCTATTTGTTATAGTTATATAGAAGGGTATGACCCAAGGGATAAAATGTATAGCTGGCAAGTTGCTTATAATCAATTTCAATCAGCAATAAAAAAAATAGCTACTGCTCCTACGAAGAAAGAAGACATTTGTGGAGATCGGGAAGTTATTTTTGGCAAGTATAAAGATAAGATATACGCTATTCTTTCAGAGTAAACGATAACTTAATATTAATATAAAATTTATTTTAAATATATTGATTTTTTTGCTCTTTTTTTATTACTATTAAAGAAGAAAAAAATAATAAAATTAACTAGAATATAGTTAAAAAAAGGAATAGCCAATGAAATATTTTAATAAATTAATATTGTTTTTATTAGTACTTGCAGGATTTTCAAAAGATATTGCTGCTTATAAGTTTACCGTTACTAATTTAACTGGTGTACCAGTGAAAGTTCAGCTGTATTTTACCCCCTTTCCATCAAAAAGTGATCAAATTGAACCGTATGATACGAAAATTTTCTCTCTTGGGAGTACAGAATCAATTGCTTGTTTAACTAAAATTATGGTTTCATCGTTTGATGAAGAAAAAAATCGCTGGCTTGGAGAAATTAAAGCATCAATAAAAGAAATTGATGCTGATCAATTTAATAAAACGAAAGCTGCTATTGCAGAATTTACTGGTGCTCTTAAACTTGGATTACCAACAGGTTCATCGGCAGTAATGAATAAATTGGCTATAGCAGACAAAGCAATTGAAAGTTTAGGTAGAGCAGCAGTAGGTGCTACGGCATTGTATGGTGCCAGTTTGTGTAGAAATCGTGATTTTTTAATTATTTTAGATCAATTAGTTCTTCCTAATGGAAGGCCAATAACTATTAAAAAAGTAATAGAAAATCAGCTCGTAGAGGAACCTTTGCTAATACCGTATGCATTATCGACTCCATAGAAAAACGATTAATTTTCATAGTTTAAATTGAAGGTAATCTATGAAATGTCCTATTAAAACAATAATATTATTTTCATTGATTACGCTTCTTAATTGCGGTGATGCATTAGGTTATACTTTTTATATTACTAACCTTACTGGTAAGGATGTTAAAGTACGACTTTATTCTGCCTTTGGTCCTCTTAATAGGAAGGATCAACTTATTAAAGAATATAATACAGAGAGATTTTCATGGGGAGTACCAACTTCTAAGGCAGGTTTATGTTTATTGTCGATTAAGGTTTCAACAATGAGAGGGGATCACTGGGTAGCAAGAAATGCTCCATTCCGTATTATTCCAGATGATCAGTTTAGGCAGCTTCGTTTAAGTGGCGATATTTTGAGTGCTTTTGTTTTAATGGGATATGACTTATGGGAATTAACTCGGTGTGGGAATAAAGATTTTATTTTAGTTACGGATCCTGATTCGGGAAGAATACTAGCACTAACAACATAAACTATCTCAGAAATGTATTATTTAATCAAAATTTATTGAATATAGTTGTTACTATTTAATAATATTAATAATAGAAATTGTATTAAAGTTGTTTATTAAATTATTGAAAAAAGGAATATTGTGAAAAATTTAAAAAAATTGGTAATAGTTAGCCTACTTGTATTGACAGGGATTAGTGGAAAAATAGGAGCTTATACATTTAAAGTCTCAAATCAGACGGACAGTGATGTTAAAATAAAACTGTATTGGGGGGCTGGCAGTAGTCTCAGCGATTGGGCTACAATTAAAAAAGACAACGGACACACATTTTCTTGGGGATTTCCGAGTGCCAAAGCAGGTTTATGTTTAAACGGCATTAAAGTTCAAAAAAAGCAAAATGGAAAATGGCAGAAAGCAAAAAATGTGAAACTAGTGCGACAATCAGTACCAGCTTGGGGGTATGGTGTAGGAGCAGTTGCTGGTGCGGGTATAGGCGTAGTAGTTGCAGGTTTTGTTGAAGCTGGCTTTCAATGTGGAAATCAGGATTTTGATTTAAAAATTGATAAAGCAGGAAATGTAGTTGCTGTTAAGAAATAATTGTACTTTGTCTTAAAGAAGAGTGACTAATGAATAGTTTGAAAAAACTGCTAGCAATTCTCTTACTTGCTTTAGCAAGTTTAACTGGAAAAACCATTGCATATACTTACACCATTACAAATACGACGAGGCAGGACATGCAAGTAAAACTTTACTACAAGTTTATTACGACGCGTACCCTCATGGATTGGAAAGAAGTTAAAGCAGGAGAAACACGTAAATTTTATATTCCAAATGCTTATTGCTTGACGAAAGTAGAGGTTAAGCATAAAACTACTGCAGAAAATTGGGGGAAGCCAATAACAATGCCGTGGGGATGGTTTCATGGTAAAAAAGAAATAATTGGAAAGTGTGGAAATCTGGTATTAAAACTGAAACATAGTTATATAATGAAATAAAATTATTAAAGAAAGGAAAAAAGATGAAAAATTTAAAACTATTTGTGGCGATTTTACTTGTTTTAACAAGTGTGAGTGGAGAAATAGTTGCATATAAATATATAATTAAAAATGAGACTGACCGCGATCTTCGGGTAAAGCTATTTTGGGGGGTACGAAGTGAGCTAAATAATAAATTTGAATTAATTAAAACTGGCACAGCACGAAGATTTAAATTCGGTGGGGTAAAAACGGGGTTATGCTTGAATGAGATTGAGGTTAAAGCAAAGGAAAATGGAAAATGGAAAATAGAAAAAGCTCAAATAATATGGAAAGAATTAGCACCAACATTGACCTTAAAAAATGTTGTGAAATTTGCTACGCAGGTATGCGGAGATAAAATTTTTTCCTTGCAAATTGATAGAGCAACCCAAAAGATTGTTGCTGTTGTTGAGCAATAAATATTGGGCAAATTTTAACGAAAATTTCTAAAATAACTAAAATTTATTTATGATAACTTGGCAATTGCCTCTAAATCTTTATTGGTACCAGCAAAAATAAGTTTGTCATTTTCTGCAATAACATACATGGGGTCAATGGCAATGATTTTTTCTCCCTCTCGGCGTCCAATACAGCGGACATTATAGCTTTGAAAGAGATCAAGATCGATTATTTTTTCACCAACAAATTCTTTAGGAGCCATAATCTGACTAATCCAAAAGTCTTTTGTGAGACGAATAAGATCAGTAAAAGGAGAACTTAAATTGTCAGCAAGACGAATTCCAATTTCTTTTTCCGGCAAAACGATATGATCAGCACCAACAAGTTTTAAAATTTCTTTATGAATTTCATTAATTGCGCGAGTAATTACTTTTGGTGTTTTAAGCCTTTTCTTTAATAGCGCCGTGATTAATATGGACTGAGCAAAGCTTTCTCCCATTGCAACAATGACGGTATCAAATTCTTCTACCCCAATATTTCGCAATGATGCTTCGTCTGTTACTTTCATACAAATAGCATGTGTTACTTGGTCGCGAATAGAAGTAACAATTTCTTCATTACTATCAATGGCCATTACCTCCATACCATTATCGGCTAATACGGTGGCAACTTGATAACCAAAGCGTCCTAAACCAATAACACAAAATTTCATAATATCATTCCTCTAATTAGCCAAGCATGACACGTTCTTCTGGATAAGAAAACTCTGTTTCTTGTCTTTTCTTCTTAAATTTGATTCCTAAAATAAGAGTAAGCGATCCAATACGTCCAATAACCATACTCATAACAATAAAAATTTTACCGATAAATGATAAAGCTGGTGTTATACCACTTGTGATACCAAGTGTGGTAAATGCAGCGACTGTTTCAAATAATACATCAATAAATGGTAAGTTTTTTTCAGTAATTAATAAACAAAAAGTAATAAGAATAATCCAGCTAAGACCAAGTGAAATAATAGCAACGGCCTTATTAACCTGATCTTTTGCTATGCGTCTTCCCTCTATTTCTACCGATTGTCTACCGATAATTGCAGCTTTAACGGTTGCTAAAAAGATTGCAAAATTAGTTATTTTTATGCCACTTCCTGTTGAGCCAGGCGATGAACCAATAAAACTAACAATCATGATAAGCAATACAGTGGCAAGATGTAATTTTGATGGCAGTATGAGTAAAAGCCCTGTGCTTTTGAATGAAACAGCATAAAAAATTGATTCAATAATAGTTGCTGGGGTAGTGAGGGATGCTAATATATTTTCCCGTTCAATAATCCAAAATATAATGGTAGAGAAAATTAAAAGAGTAGTAGATCCATACAATATAATTTTACTGTGTAATGAAAATCGATATTTTTTCTTTTTGGGTAGTGATTTAATATAACGGGCAATTTCATACCAGGTAATGAATCCGAACCCACCAATAAACATAAGAATAGTAGTAATACTAGTAATGAGCAAATTATTCATTGCTGCTGGGATTGTTTCGTATAAAAGAGGTATGCCAGCATTACAAAATGAGGAAATAGCATGAAATAAAGACAAAAACCATGTATGGTTGCTTAAAAAATTTGTCTTCAAGGTGGCAAGTATGGCAAAGGCGCCAATAAGCTCAGTAATGAAAGTAAATAAAAAAATAAATAAAAGGATTTTCTTAACATTTTTCCATGATTCAATTTCAAGTAATTGTCCTGCCATTAACTGAGTAGCTAAACCAACATTAACAACCATATACATGCCAAAGAGCATCAAGGTTATAAGTCCAAGTCCCCCAATTTGGATAAGTATAAGAATAACACTTTTGCCAAAAAGGCTAAAATGAGCAAGTGGTATGGTAAAAAGTCCCGTTACGCAAGTTGCTGACGTTGCGGTAAAAAAAAGGTCAATAAAAGGGATAAATGTTTGTGTTTCTTGTGCGATTGGTAGTGAAAGAAGGAACGTGCCTATAACGATAGTGACAAAAAAAGAAAGTAAAATAAATCGTCCGGGAGAAAAATGTGCCAATTTTACGGTATTACCCATTTATTGTTTCCTTATTATTACTTATTTTATTGTCATTATAGCATGAACAAGGGCCGAATAAAATAAGTTGAGCAAATTCAGACTTTACCCGTGGAAATAAGTAATATGTGCTTACTGGAGTTGGCAAGAATAAATTATGTTTTTGTTAAAAGCCATAAAGAAAAAATAATAGCCAGCGTAGTGAGACCAATGATAATATTAAAATAGTGGTTAATTGATTTTTGTATATGGATACCAGCGAATTTTATAATTATAGCCAATAAATAAAAACGAGAGCCGCGAGCAATAAAAGAGCAGAAAATAAAAGGGATAATGGAAAGTTTGCAAAAACCGGCAGTAAGCGTAGCTGCTTTGTAAGGAATGGGGGTAAATCCGGCAATTAAAATTGCCAACCATTCATGTTGGCGGTATTGTTCAGCAAGATAGGCAAAGGTAGAGGGGGTTAGGATATAATTTATTAATTTATTGTGAATAATTTGTTCACCAGTAATATTCCACAATAGGAAACCAAGAAGGTAGCTTGTAATTCCTCCAATTACTGAAGCAATTGTTGCAATAGTTGCATAACGAAAAGCATTGTTTTGTCGATTGATGCAAAACATAATGAGCATTGGGTCAGTTGGTAAAAAGAATATAGCTTCAAGGAAAAAAAGAAGACCAAGCATACTTTCTGCGTAGGGGGAGTAAACATAGGAGGCAAGTCGAGCGTAAAATTGCTTAATATAGGTGGTCACCCCTTATTCCTCACCATTGTTTGGTTATGAGATTAATAAGATAGGTATCAATTTGATCAATATTAACTCGCTCTTGCTGTAACGTATCACGATTTCGAGCAGTGACGAAATGATCTTGTTCACTTTCAAAATCATAGGTAAAACAGACTGGGGTGCCAATTTCATCATGACGGCGATAACGTTTACCAATAGAACCAGACTCATCAAACTCTATTGTATAACCAAGGCGAGCCGCATTAGCATATATTTTTTTCATGGGCTTACTAAGTTTTTTTGTTAGGGGTAAAAATGCTGCTTTAATTGGCGCAATACGAGGATTTAATTTTAGGACAATTCGTTCTTGCCCACCAAGGGTATCTTCGTCATATGCATCAAATAATAAGCTCAAAAAGAGGCGATCAACCCCCACTGAACATTCAATA
>Ga0307429_1000638_pt1 | contig 19373 bp, 38 predicted proteins | sample SalMarWE160230MG_FD_202151 | JGI IMG/M metagenome (GOLD analysis project Ga0307429, IMG submission 202151) | Salt marsh sediment microbial communities from the Plum Island Ecosystem LTER, Massachusetts, United States - WE1603-230 | ecosystem: Environmental > Aquatic > Marine > Intertidal zone >... | reverse complement strand
TAAGAATAGACCAAATCTCCGTTACCGCATCAGCTTTTATAGCATCGGCATCAACAGCGTCCGTATCTATGAGAACGCCACTTGCGCCGGTGATAGTATTAAGGTCGGCTTGGGCCGTTGTTATTGTGCCTGGTATAGTAGTGCCAGTATCTACAAGTATATCCTCCACAGCTTGACCATAAGTGCCTGCGCCACCATAAGCATTAGTCAGAGCGTTCCAAATCGCTGTGGCATACTCACCATCAGTGTCATAAGCAGCCGTGTCGGTCTCTATGTTTCCAACGGCGGTTACAATGGTATTTATGTCTGCTCCGTTATCATTGCCAGTCTGGTCGGTTCCATCAACTTCCTCAACATCCACGCCCATATATCCTGTGTCTTTGGCTGTCATTAGTGAAATATATGCCGCTTGAGCCAAAACCTGATATTCAACCTTGACCGCCAACGCCCCGCTCTCGTGAATCATAAGAGTTAAAATACCTTCGGTGTTGGTATCAGTGGCGTCCAGCTTGCAGACATAGTTTCCAAGCTCGTCGTGAGTCAATGAAGTCGCTTCGGTCTTCTGTGCTGTGTTGGCACCATTCTTAGATAACCGAACCTCTGCCTGAGTAATTGTAAGCAACGTCTCTGCCGTCTTACCATCAGTGTCATCAATGAATGGCCCGACTATTACATCAACTACTGTGTTTGCCTGAAGAAATCCCCCAAAACCTGCATAGGCAGGACTGGAGAGAAGGGCAAGTATTAAAACAAGTGAGATTAAGCGGCACATTTTCGCCTCCTTAAATAACACCACAAACTAAATGGGATAAGCGGTAAAAGTAGAATAGCGTGGTTGACGTAGTGATAATAAAATACTGGTACTGGCACACCAGTTGGTGCTTCTGTATACATCATTGAAACAGGCAAATCTTGTTTGAACATACAGAACGGCTCTCGATAGAGCAAGGCAATTTCAGAAGCAGATAGGGCACGGTTGTAAATCATAACGTATTTTATATAACCATCTAAAACGTAATTATCACTTACATATTTACCTATTAGCGTGTGGTCACCAGGGTCAGCTATGGCGTCGGTGTAGGCAGCACTCGCATCCTCTAAGCCGTTGATATATAATCGAACATTCTGTCTATCATATGTCCCAGCTACTGTTACCCAACCGGCCCCCTCCCAAATCGCAGTGCTGATTATAGAACCAGCACCTTCATAATTACCGCAATGCCATCGAATTTTAGACGAGAAGTCATTACTACACCATAAGCCCCAACCATTATCCCAATCTGATTTAGTCACAATCCCATCGTAATTAACAGCCCCACTTAAAATTTTAACTCTGGTAACTACGGTTATCTTATCAAGAATAAAAAACGTGCCATCGTCTATGTCTATATAACGATTGTTTGCATCATCAAATTGTAAAACAGGCCCACTATCGCCCGATGTCCATATAGGTGAATTTACAAGTGTTCCATCATGCCCGCTACCGCTCAAATCAAAGACTTTATTGCCTGAGCCTTCGTTGAACAACCAGCAGCCGACCAGACCATCAGATAGAGGATGTACCCAGTTGATTTGAAGACCGAGCATTGGCTTCTGGTGAGGAGTGAAGTATTGACCAAAAGCCGATGTCGTCAGACACAACAATAATAATATTAAGAGTTTTTTCATTCTTCCATGTCCGTTGTTACTGTCTTACCTACCTTATAATTTAGTGATGATGCCGTAGCATCTATATCGTACCCGTTATTCACTATAACCCTCGCCCTGTAACCCGCTCCGACTGGAATATAGAAAGTTTTTGAGTATGCTACATCCCATATTAGCGTAGAGACAGCGTGTGAATTGGTTGTATTGTCTAAGATAGTAAGGTTTGTATCGGTCGTAAAAGCTGTCAGCCAAACCAGTTCGGAATTGATAAGAGTACCGTTCTCAATAGCAATCCATTTACCCATTGGTGCAGTTTCATAGCCGCCTCCGGTATCGGATACTGTAATCGTTGTTGAACCGGACAATGGGTCGTCGTCAATTGGTTCGGCATCTCCATCACCCGTCAAAATGATTACATTTAAGAAATCCGACCAGTCCTCATCTCCTGAACTCATGCCGGATACTTGAATTATAAGTTCCGTACCCTCGTGCGCATCGTTCATATCAGTAAACGCCTGGATGTGGACAGCCGTCGAGTAATTACCTGATATATCAATGACAGCACTTTCTCCCGTTGCTCCCTCCGCAACAGCCGTCCAATCAGTTACTATACTTGAGGTTATGGTTGGTACTGCTTGTGCAAGCTGCCAAGGCGTTACACACACTATCCCCAAGATAACTAAAATAAGAGAAATCAACGTCCACCGCATTATCTTACCGTAATATTTTTTCATACTATCTCCTTACGGGGTAGTGTTAGCGTTAAGCCAAGTAACAGCATCATCCAACCTCTGATGGTTAAATGTGTTTATCTCAGCGATACATTGGTCAATGAATTTCTGCATCGTCTCCCTAAATTCTTTGACCTTTTCTTCCACATCGTCATTCTTGTTATAGTCAAGGCTAAAGAGTCTGGAGTCATAATCCACTCCGTTATCGGCAACTGTTACTTTCAAGGCAATCAACTTATTACCGTGAGATTCTTTGACGCTTTCTTTTGTGATTACTTTCGTGATAGCCATAATTTACTCCTACAACTGTTTCCAGTCTATGTACAAAGTTGTTCCGGCATTTGCAGTATCAAGCGTAGAGGCTACAAACCATACACTATCGTAGCCGTGCATATTCTGCGTGTCTCTGCCTATATGGTTAGACGTATCGCTTAATTGAGTCGTAGCAGTATGCCATTTTTCACCTGCCGATGAAATAGTGTCACAGAACCATATTCCAGTACCAGCCGCGCCTGCGGTATGCTGCTGAGTCCCCTGGTCGATTGTTAAAACATCCACAAGGTCGTAAAAATCATCTCCAGCAGCTAAGAATTTCTGTAAAATGTGCTGGTCGCCTGCTATACCGTTCCACCTAAACCTGAACTCAATGGATACTACGCCATTAGGCGGCTTGATAATCACCTTCTTGGCAGCAGCGAGAGCCTCAACAGATGTGTTGTCCCTCGCAGTTACAGCAAAGTCGGCGGCATCCGCCTCGGTAGTTATTATTCCGTTATAGGTAGCCCGTGCCTCGCCCTTAGCAGGCGTTACCGGCAGGTCTTCCCCGTGCATATGCCAATAGTAGTGGCTTAAATAACTTTCTGAATATTGTTGTCTTGACATTTTTTACGCTCCTAATTGAAATTTGCCCGTATTGAGTATTTGCCTGCTCTGCATCATTCTACCGGCAAGGATGTTCGCCCCCCGGCCTTTCTTCCTGGCCTTCTTCTTGACCGCACTCTTTGCCGCTATCACCTCCTCAGTCATTACAGGAGTAGGTGTAGGGTCAAGGGGATATACTTTTGGTTTTCCGCCGCCACCTGTCATTTTCGCACTCCTATCTTATAGCTTCTGTCCTGCTTCGTCGGCATTTTAGGCCGCTTGATAAGGTTCTTCTGCTCGATTAACATACTAAGCACAGCAAAGCATGTGGCCTCTATCGCTGGATATTCGCCGAGGTTAAGCGATGGTATATCTATGTCCGGGCCAATTTCACTCAGATAGTTGATTACTTTTGCGTCCTTCAGATATAACATTCTACGCTTGACATCCAGAAGCCTTTTAAGCTCATCAAGCATATACGGATAAAGATTCTCCATTTCCAGCATCGGAGTTAAGTTAACACTAAACTTATGCTCTTGTTTTGTCTTTTCACTGTTCAACTCACGGATAAACTTATCTGCGGCGTCGTTCTTCCAATCGCCAATCCATTTCTTAGGCTCGTAAGTATAGTCGAGAACATCACATTGCCTTACTAATTCCCGAATGCTCGGCGATTCGTACTCAGCAAGCACACAGACTTCGTAACTATCGAACCGCCTGTGCAAGTCCATAGCCACCACCACAGCGTACCCAGGACGCTTGCCAGGCCACGATACGCCGCCGAAGATAGCTTTACAGGCCTTATTCACTTCCCAACGTATTTTGTGCGTATAGCCTAACTCAGCTTCTTTCAGGTCGTTATATTGTAGGGCTAATGTCATTTATGCTCCTGCTCTACCTCGTCCTGTTTTTCTCGTAGTCTTACAGCCGCCACGACCCCTATTAGCTCTTCGACCTCTACCGGAGCCGTCTCTTTTAGGGATTCCCTTTTTTGCCATTAAGCTGCTCCCGTCGAATAATATCTGCCTGGGAATAAGTGCTGATAGTTTATGGCTATGGCTGTTCGGTTGACCAAGATTGTATGGTCTATCTTGCCATTGCTACCTCTACTCATATGGTCGATAGTAGCCCGAACATCATCTGGCAAGTCCTCGAAGCACTTAATGTCCTTGCCACGCTTGGCACCCGTTACCGTAACAGGCTTGGCGGCTGTTACCGTAACATCAGTCTTCATTCTGTTACGGTAAAACGCCTGTTTGCACTTAGGGCCACAAAACCTACTTGTTGACCTCTTAGCATCGTATTCAGTTAAACAATGCTCACATTCAGCTATTATCATTTTATATCCTTTCGTCAAACCTTGGCACTGTCAGCCTCTCTCTGCTTGTCTGGGTCTTTATAACTCATGATAAATCACTCTCACTAAAGTAAAACTTGCCCTCAGTACCATATATCCCGTACCTCACACAATCGCAGGTATGGTCGTTGAGCTGTAATGGCTCATCCCTGGCATCTTTAGTCTCTGAACCTTCAGCCCACTTATAACCGCCCATTTCCTTAATTGTGTGGGTACAGTTTTTGAAGATAAACAGTCTGGGTTTGCCGTCACCCTGAACCTTCAAGGCCGCCTGGACAGCCTCGATACCAAGATGTACGTCCTTTTTAGCCGGTGAGGTTGGTATGCCTAACTGCTTGAACTCGTGCCGTTCCTGAGCATCGTGGTCGGCCCAAGTTACACGATAACGCTCATTGCCACTTATACGCTTAATCTCCTTTGAATGACGTGCAAGGGTCTGCTGGGCCTCGTAATGCTCATTATAGACGTACCATCGCTTGTCCTTATCTCTGGCCATCCACAGGCAACAAAATGGATTATTGAAGCCCCAGTCAATGGCCCTGTACCGAGTCCAGTCGTTAGGTATCTTGAACGGCTCGCAGGTATGGACTTGACGATTGAATGTCTTATAGACAGCACCTAAGAACGCTGCGAAATGGCCTTTTATTCGGGTCTCTTGAACCTCTATAGGCCAATCATCTATCATCATATCAATCTCTGAGTCGTCAATGTGGCCGCCTCTACTCTTCCGATTGTCTTCCAAGTTAGCATAAAAGACCTCATCTGTATCAGGAAGGTCATATATCCGGTCTTCCAACCAAGGCTGTGGTCTTATAGGTGTCATGCTCTGAGCTGTAAAGCCATGCCTGTCCAATAACCTCGCTTGTATCTCCGTCCAAATACCATAACTGTCGTTCTTGCACTGCTCGTCGCCATAAAACGCATCTATCTGCCTACCTTGGAATGAGTTACGACGCTGGTCGTATGCCTTAAATTCAATGACTGTTCTATTCTTTAGCCTGATTTCGGTCGGTATCTCCTCCTGTCGGTTCCGCCAGACTATTTTGCTGATTTCACTGGAAGGCAGATAGTCTCGTATCTTCTCTTGCCATAACAACTTGCCGACTAAAGACCATGTGTCCGCCGCCGCCCAAATAATAGGATGTTCCGGTGGCTCATAATATGGCAACTCTCTCACAGGATGCACACCAAGAGCAAACGCACACAAATCATAGCCGATACAACTCTCAGACTTGCCAGAACGGTTCCCGCCAAGTATCCATCGATTCTTTGCCTTGCTCCAATGGAAGTAATAAGGTGCTGGTAAAGGCTCATAATTAAACAAAGCCTCACCTAAAGCATCTAATTCTCTATCTGTTGCTGTCAGCATTGATTACTACCTTAATTGGCGGTCGCTGCCGCTCTTTAAGTATATTCCGCATATTCTCACGTTCTGCCGTAGTCAGTGTATCATCGTCTTTTATATGTAAAGTGTCCGTAAAGTCCGCTTCGCTCTTACCTAACAACTCAGAGGCTTTAAGCCTATCTTTCGCATCCTCATCTGTATCCCTCATCATCTTAGACCAAAACTCTTGCCGCTCCTGCCTATCAGCAATATCCTTCGGTCTGACCTCAGTGTCTTGTCGATTCTTGATAGCTTTCAAAATGTCACTTTTTGTCATCAGGTTGCGAGCATAGCCGTAGGAGATTTCCGCCTTGTCAGCAGCCTCTTTAATATCACCAGCATAGCAGTCGATAAACTTCTGTTGTTTGATAGTAAACTCTTTAGCCATTATTTCTCTAATTCAGCTATCAACTGAGCTTTCGTTTGGTTTTTAACCTCTATTCCACCGGCAATGGCCATATCGACCAATTCTGTCCTTGTCATTCTCATTGTTGGAGCTTTAACTTCACCTATTGGCTCTGGAACTGGCGGTTTAGGCTTCGGCCCGATTATCCCGTCCCTGCCCTTCATTTTTGTTTTGTCTATTCTTGTCATTTAGTTTCCTTTCTGCACAACAAAAAACGGCGGCCAAGAGGTCAGGCTCCTGACAGCCGTATCCGTTGCGGTTGCGTATGTGCAAATACTGATTATTTAATTATTAAGTTCCTTCGGTATTTCTATCCCACGTTTTCGTAGAATTTCCCTCGTTCTCACTATTAACGGCAATAAAAACACTGCTTGCATAGCCTCTAACCATTGTCTGGCAGGTTCTAAGCTGCGATGAATCTCAGTCGCTGTTAATGTTCTGTGTTTCCGGTTCATTCTATTCCCAACCAAGCCAAGCCTTGTAGCTGGCCTCATTAGGCTCAGATAACATTCGGTTGATTTCTGCTATTTCCTCAGCCGGCGGCGAATACAACTCGACAGGCTTATCCTCGCGGCCGCAAACAACAAAAGCCGTTAATAGCAGTATAATACAGATTATTACTCTTTCTTTCATATCTTTAACCTTTTGCCCGGCTGTATTATATTACTCTTTTTGACCTTAACAACCTTAATAATAAATTTATCTTCGTCAAGGTCGAAATGTGATATTATAGCTTCGTCAGATGGTATCTTTTGTAAATCATCAAGTGTTATTTCAATTTGGCCGTTTTCGCTTTCTTTAATTAACTTACGAAAGATTGCCCACATCCCCGCTTGGTTCAACTTTTGGTTTACTTCAGCTTTGGGCATACAGCATTCTTTGTATTTCTTGCCACTTCCGCAAGGACATTGCTCGTTTCGGCTTGTTTTTTTAGGTTTGATTATTGGAGCTACCATTTATTATCCAGTCTCTCCAGGCACCTTGTAAACAACTGCTCAAGCTCTCTAATCTCTCGTTGATATTGAACTTCTCTGATTATCATTGCTGCCGTTGCTGCTCTGTATTTGTTCAATAGTTTGACATCCTGGCTACTCTGTTGTTGAGTGCAACCTGTTAAAGCCAGTACTATTACCAATATTAACCTTTTCATCTTACGCTCCTTTCAACCTGTTTTGCGTTTTCGTGCAATTTCATATCTCTGCGCTCGCACTTGATGTTTAATACATCTACGGGTAAGCTGTGACGAAGTCAACCTTATTTTGTGAGTATTCCTCTCTTTTATGACTTCACCCTCTCTTGTGTACTCAGAGCCACACCAGCCGCACCACAAGCCTATGTGTGGAGTATTGGCTATCAGGTTCCGGTTCTTGCAATTAGGACATTTATTGGTTGTTTTCATCTTTTTCCCTGATTTACGCCGTAAGCCTTTTCTCCATTTCTATTCTGTTTTTCATTGTAGCACCCTCTTGCTGGGCGGCCGGTGAACCAATGTAATCCCAGCACTCTCGGCACATTTCTAATCGGACTATTTTCTCTTCATCGTAAAAATAATGGGTGTCTTTTATGTAAAAAGCCCCAATCGTTGGTTTTCCACAATGAGGACAATTATGCAGTTTTGTTGTTTTCATACCTTTTTATCGATGTCGGTAATATGGTCTATTCCTGCTTACTCATTTATCCTGCTTTTAGCCATGAATTCTTATAATGTATCATAGTGCTACAAGATGTCTAACCTCTTGTATTGTCATTTTTATTGCTTGCTCATTAGTTATTCTGCGCACTTTTAGTTTTCGTACTGTTCGCAACCAGTTATCTCGATGCCTGTCTTTTCTCTGCTGTTCAGGCTCCCGATGATATTCCCCGTCAATCTCAATGCAAATCTTTCTACTTGGAATATAAAAATCAACTATCGCAAAATAGCCCCCTTTTATAAATCCTCTTTGGAATTTGAACTGTACAGGACAAGCTTGCTTCATTTTGTCGTTAAATGCTAATTCGGCCCACGTTGCGTTTACTCTTAATTTCAGAACTCTTGCTGTTACTACTTTTCTTTTGGTCTTCATGCTTTTATAATTCGAGACCATTAGTTTTTTTTGCCGTTCTTTTTTTCTGAGCTTCGTATCTAAATGTTGATTTCTCCTTTCAAATTTCGGGCCATGTATTTTACAATAATACCAATCCTTCGGTTGATACCAATATTTTACCCACTTCCTACATCCATTCGCCCAATCGCATCTGTGTTTCCAAGTTGCTTTCCTAAGTTTCTTTAGTAGCATAATTTCTCCGGTAATGTAGGCGCAGGAATAGCCCATAAGCAAAAAAGCTTACAGACTAACTTCTCCGTATAAAGCAGTATGCAGGAAAAGTGCCCATCCCTAACGTTTCTTTGCCGACAATAAGCTGGTTTGGAAATAGGGGCCAACCACGTTGTTAGAAAACGGGACACAGTAGGCTCTCTGCGCCTCTTATTATTATTGCCTTACTGCCAGACTTCGCCGTAGCTGGCCTCACGTCTTAGCTGTCCTCAGACCTATGGGCTAAGACCACTTGTTAAAATTAGATGACAAAAAAGGCTCGTCAGCCCTAATGTTACCATTAAGACCAACGAGCCTAATAGCAGAGGCAGGAATCGAACCTACGTCGAACGGCGTATGAAACCGTGCTGGAACCTCTCCAGTCCACTCTGCGATATTGTCTTTTCTCATATTAGCTCCGTTCATCACCGCTCAGGTTGCTAATATGTTTATCTTTGGAGTTGCGAGAAGGATTCGATACCTAAATCTCCGAGCCTATTAAGCCAAGCGTTTTCTCTTAAACTATCACAACATAAAATCACAAAATCATAATAACCGTTGAAGCTCAGAGTGTCAAATAAATTCTGAGATTTCGTTGAAAAAAGTTGTGGACACGAACCTCTCTAAATTTAAGTGAAAATAATCAAAGAAAGTGCATTTTGTAAATCTTTGTCTTTAATAGACTTATAGCAATGACGTTGACAACACACTCTCTAACTTGATTTTTCTCTTGATATATTTTAATATTTAGACGATAATATATTTAGATATGAAAGCTGCTCGATACAATTCAAATTGCAAATCAAACACAAAAGTCCCCGGTCTCTTTCTCGCCTTGAGCAGCGTTATATCTGGCCGGGGACTTTTTATTTATGGAAGGACAGGACAATGGCAGAAAAACAATTAAGAGGCAGTTTGACAAAGCGTATAAAAACTAAATCCAAAGAACTTTTAGGTTACGAAATCAACCAAACAGAATTGCGGTTTATGCCTTATATTCAATACGTTATGGTAAATAGCCAAAAAATAGATATAAGGCATTGTAATCAAGATGACAGAAAGATATTACAAAAATGGCGCGAGGCCGGACATATCGAAGGTGATGCTTCTGGCTTACAAATCACTGAGAAGTTTTGGAATATCATTTGTGAAATAATACGCTTAGGATATGTTGATTTAGATTCCTAACAGCTTAAAATCCGCAGGGCGGGGCTATTCATAGCCTCTGCCTTATGTATTTTGAACAAGGGCTTTTATTTATGAAAGGATAGAGAAATGACATTAACAAGAGAACAAGCAGATAAAATCAATGTTGAATTGCACACAATCCTCGGCAAGTATTTTTTTGATGATACTTTGCATATAATTCAGGCAGAATGTCTTGCGAAATGGGCATATCGCAGAGTCAAAACGTGGCCTGATTTACTGGCAGCGTGCGAAGCTGCTCTTACCGTGATTAACAAATTACATCCAGGTAATCCCGAAGAAGCAAGATACAAATTATCTTTGGAAAGAAAATTAGAAGCCGCCATAACTAAAGCCATTCCCGAATAAAGCCATTGACATCACGTTTGACGCCATCGGCTCTGTTTTTACAAGTCTGGTTGCAGTAATATCCGCCTATTTCTTCACCATCTCGTACTTGGCCATCTCGGACGGAGTATATCTTCATTTCTCTTTCGGGCCTCTTGTTATGACAGCCCCCGCAAATTACATAATTACTGGCATTGCAAGCCTTGCAGTTAGGCCGAAGCATTCTGCCATCAAAACTAAAATCCGAAAGAGGCTTGAATAGGCCGCACATATTACATTCCTTGTGCTTTATTGCAGCCTTTGCCTTTTTATAATAATAACTTACTCGACTTTCGGGCATATCCTTACTCTTTGCCTTTCAGGGCTTCTTCCCATATTTCTAATACTTTTTCCTTATATTGTTGGTCAGGATTAAATACAAGTGCGCCAGGCGCACATAAATGCCCGTAATCGCTTAGATTTTGATATAAATGATTGCCTGCTTCTCTCAGTCTCTTATTCTTGGCTTCAAGCTCTTTGATTCGCTTCTCTAAAATCTTCTCTTTTTCAATCTGCTCGTTGATGATTTCCTTATCAGCCTCAAGAAAAACACAATTATCACATTTTTTCTCAAGCCCTTTGATTCGCTCGGCTTGTTTTTTGTTATTGGCCTGTAATTGCTCAAATTCTTCCTTATGGCCTACTGTTGCAAAATGATACAAGCGGGGCCTAATTATGTTTTTATCCATATCATTCACCTTTGCAGTCGGGGCAATCGTCAAGACGGCCACCATCTCTCCAATCGCCAGTTTCAAGTTTTCCTGTATCACCACAAGTATCGCACTCAGGTTTCTTTTGTTCTTCGGTCATTTTGCACCGCCTTTTTCTCTATGTTCTTTTATTATTTCAACTAGCCGCTTGTCAGATATTTCAAGTGCGCCAAAACGCAATGCCTGCCTTCTCTTATTCTGTGTCAAGTCATAATGTGGGTGACTCTTTGGCTGAAACCAACTTCGTCTAAGATTCAACCTTCCCGCAAAGCTATGTAATTCGCTTAGTGTATCAGCAACTAAATGACAAGATTCGCGCGAAGGGAAGATTCCGAGTATTACAATCGGCCGTAAGTCATCTACATATACTCCCATCAGTCACCGCCTTTTATATTTAATGCGTTTTTTGCCTGGTTGCGTCTTTTGTTAAATTCTTGGTCTGACATAGCTTTTACAGGAGATTTTCTTTTAGCTAACATAGCAGCGAAGGCTTTATGAGCTTTTTCTTTTTCCTCTTTTGATGCAGTTTGTCTCGGTTCGGTACGTTCTTCAATCACTCCTCTTGGTCTTGGTTTGGGTATTTCTATATCTTCATAACGCCTTTTCTTTAACCAACGGTGAGCATCAAGAACATATTGTCCGTTTTTCATATATTTGACTTTAACCAAAATAACATCTCTATCTTTTTGGTTAATTCTTTGCCATGCCTGAAACGCCTCCCACTTTCCGACTTTATAATATACACCAGAGTCTCGGTTCCACCTTTTAGGGTAGGCTTTCCAGAACTCTAAAAAGTCGTTTGTGTATTTGGTCTTAATCATTTTTTGCCAATGAAGTTTTCGTTATCAAATAATGCCATCAAAGTCCTAAACGCCAATTCCGCCTGCTGCGGCACTACACCATTTCCCAGGAGTCTAAGTCTGTCCACCCTACAGTTAGTCCCATTAACTGCTCTACCCAGTCGGGATTGAGCTTGCCCTTTGTCTGTGTGTTCAGGGCCGTCCCTCCCTGTTTGTACTTTCCCTTTCTTCGGTTCACATCGTCGGTGCTGGGCGTAGTCCACAACCCTCGGCTCTTCCCATTCGTACTGGGGTTGTCCGGGGCGAGAAGGCCAACGCTGGATTGCAAGTCTATCCCTCCCGATTCCGGGCGGTGCTTCTTCGATAGTTCCTTGCCCCTGTTCGGGACATTTGGTGTTGGCCAAACCCCTGCAACTTTTCCTAAATGCGGATTCCCTCGCTTGTCGAATTTGCACATCTTCGCATCGGCCAATTGGATTGTGGGCCAATTCACTTGTTGACCTAATCGTGGAACCTTCTTGCCGTTGACTACCTGATAACCCTCTTGGTTCCGTGCCTCTGGACTGGGCCAGGACAAACAACCTTTCTCTCTTGTGAGGCGCGCCGACCTCTGCCGCTGTAAACAGGCCCGCCTCAACTTTGTAACCCATAAGCCGTAGGCTTCTGTAAACTGAGGGGTATCCAAGGGACAAGAGTCCGGGGACGTTTTCGAGGAAGACCCAAAGAGATCGTATTGTCTCAATGATTCTCGCAATATCATCCCAAAGCCATCTATGGTCCGATTTTCCTTTTCTTCGTCCTGCGACTGATACTGGTTGACAGGGGAATCCTGCAAGAACGAAATCAAAGCATCCTCGAAATCTTTTTGATGGGAAAGTTTTAAGGTCAGGCCACAGAGCTTTTGTAACCACTTGTGCCTCTTTAACCGCATTTTTACAGATGATAGCTTGAGCATAGGTTTCGACCTCCACAGCGATGACATCAAGTGTTGTATCCAATGCTCTGGCCAATCCGATTTCAAGCCCTCCATATCCTGTACAAAGTGATAAAACTCTGATGTTTCTGGAATGACCCACATTTTTTTTCTTTTTATAACTTGACACTTGCCAACTGTTCCGTTACGATACATTTATTTAAGAAAGGAATATTATGAGTTGCAAACCCGACAAAAAAACTACAGAGGCTATGTATAAACTCTATCAACAGGGTTACAGCCTTGCACGAGTAGGTAAGTCTTTTGGTGTGAGTCGCCAATCTGTATATGAAAGATTTGCCCGTAGAAAACTCAAGTTGCGTACAATTAAACCTCTGCCATTTATCATATTTCAGGGCAAGAAATATACACGCAGACCAATCGGTTATTATGGTTGTACTAATAATAATCGGACATATCTTCACCGAGTTGTTTGGGAAAGCGTAAATGGTAAAATACCCAAGAATTACGATGTTCACCACATTGATAATGACAGAACCAATAATCATATTGATAACCTTGAACTTATATCTAAATCCGAACACGCTTCTAAATATCCTGGTAGGCAAAACCAGTACACAGGCTGATACATCTAAATTCTTCGGTATTATCCACATCCATTTACCTACCTAATAATACCCTTATATCCCGGGACATCGCACCGGCGATTACCCAGGCTGATACCAATAACAAAATAATTGTAATTAAAATCTCAATAATTGTAATTAAAATCTCAATTAGTTTTTTCATAAATCAATTCCACCTCCCCTCGATTTTTTCTAATCGCCGGCAGCAATCATCAATCACGCAAGCCTCCCTGAGCATATACTTATAAACCTTCTCAAGCTGGTTCTTGTGGTCAACCATATCACTCGCAAGCAGCGGGGTATGTCGAAGCGGGAAGCAGAATGTAAAATGTTGATTGCTGCTCGCTATCCTGTTTCGCTCCGAAATAATATCTTCGTTAAGTTTCATTCCTCATCTCTCTGTTTTCGGAATAATGGTAAAAATTCCTCTTTAATTATTCTGTCCAGCTCAGCTTGCCGCTTCTCAAACAAACTCCCAAACCCTTCTTCTCTTGCATTCATTTCTTCTCTAAAAAGATTTTCTCCCCTTGCCTGCATTTCCGGCTCCATATCCAAGACATCCTGCGATGCGGGGTTCATCGCCGTGGCCTTTACTTTGTTCTCAAACAGCAGATCCCAGTTTTTAACTATTTTGGCCCAGTCAATCTCATCAGGCTTGGCGTCGGCAAAAACGATTCGCATAATCTCTGTAAATTGCTGCTGGATCTGCGGAGAAAGCAAGACCTTCGGCCCCGACTCGGCAAGAAGAATATTCGGCGGATATGTATTACGAAGCCAGTCGTGGACGCCACAATTAACGCATAACCCGGGTCCTTGGGCAAAGCGCAGCATTTTTGCCTTCTCGCCCGGCGCCCCCGCTATCCTGCAACGCTCGCCACATCTTTTACATTCAATAATATCATCCATACTCTAACTCTCATAAATCAATTTCTCTGCTATCCGCGTTTTAGTTTCAGGGCTTCAATTCTTCGTACATCTGTTTATACATTAGACCTATCCCAATTATCTTGCCTTTGTACGAGTTGTTCTTATCGAGAAATTCCAGTTGGTCGATAACGTCCTGTCCGTATTTTTCCAACATAAACTCCCTGTAAACTGCTTGCCTGCCTTGATGAAATCCATTGCAGATTTTGCACTGAACGTGGATGTTGCGCTCGTCAAAGTAAATCCCGCTCATTCCACGACTGCCTTTGGAGATATAATGTCCCGCATCGGCGTTCTTATTATAAATTACTATTTTCGGGCAAGTACAGCATTTTACATAACCAAACGGCACGTCTGGATATTGATTTTGATATTCGATGGCATCGCGAAGCCGGATATATTTACTACACCATTGCCAAGCTTCTTTTTTAGCTGTCTTTGCCATTGTTAGCGTCCTTGCTTTGTTTTGCTATGAGTGCTGCGATGACCCAGTGAATAGGCTTGGCACAATTTACATACCAAGAGAGCATAGTTATTTCACTTCCACCTTTGAACTCAGTTAAAAATACTTTCCTTAAAGCTTTTGCCCATACTTCAAGAGATATATCAATATTTTTTACTACCTTATCCCTGAGCCTGAAGGAAAGGTCGGCAAGAGTACCCTTTTTATCAATCGTGTACGTATTACCATAGTCTTTATAGAAACAGGTTTTGTTCAAATCAATAATTCCTGTATTTTCTAAGTATTCAAACTGTTCATCCTCGCTTATATCGAGGACTTTTAGTAAATCATTCATTTTAACTCCTATAAAAAACGGTCGGGCCGACAGCTACAAGCCGCATACAGGGATTCTTGGTCACACAATTTTTCACGGTGTTTTGGCCCGACCGCCTAAAAACTCCTTAAATCCGGGTCTGGTGGGCTTATATCCCAACCTTCTACCATAGACTTTGAAAGTATTTCCTCGATAAAAGCCGTCATATTACGCTTGCCGACACCTTTTGTAGTAAGTCTGCCGATAGTTACTCTGGTAACTTCGTCGCCGAGTTTCAACTCAAAATCCATGCCTTCTTTTTTCAAATACGTTAATCCATTACACTTGGATTTGACTTCCAAATCCCACCATGCCTTTGTCTCGCCGTTCTCATCATTCTTTACTAAGTCTCGTAAGCACACGCCTTTGTACCACCTTCTCTGCCTGTCTGTGATGTATTCTAAGGCCGATAAAGTCTTTAGTGCCCCACCTACCTTTAGCTCAGCTAATATCTCATTCAACGGCTTCTCAAAGGTCGGCTCACCATCAATCATTGATTTTACTAGGTGCGTTGTCACAGCTTTTCTCCATATGGATTTTTTTATGACATTTTATGCAAACTGGCAAAACATCAAGCCAATGCTCAGGTGCATAACCCTTATGGTGGTGGTATTGCTGTGCAGGATTAGTACAGTAGCTACACAACAAAGTATTGAGCCGAGGCAATTTGCCATCACGAACAGCATTATTCACAATAGCCATAGCTTTAATATAATTTGGATTGCGAGCATTGAAACGTTTTTTCCTTGCTCGCAGATTAGCTTTACCTTTTTCACTTTGTCGATAACGCTTTTGAACAACTTTCCCTTTTTCACTTTGGTTGTAACGTTTATAAGCAGCTTTGCCTTCGCTACTTTGGTGATAACGTTTTTGAGCAACCTTATACTTTTCCTTTGGCATCCTTGCCGTCCTTTCAATAATTGATAGAAACGTGCGGGATTCTATTTTCTTTGAGGGCTGAAATAAATCTGGTAATAGTATAATCATCATAGCCCATTTCTTTTAACGTAAGCTGTATCTCACTTTCGATTTTCTCTCGATGCTTCTTATTAGCGATACGCTTCTGTTCTTTAGCTATTTCCGCCTCTTTGCGTTTCTTCTCGGCAAGTTCTTTAGCATCTGCTTCGGCTTTTGCTTTTTGCTCTGCCTGGCTTCTGGCTCTTTCAGCAGCTTCATCTGCGATTTTCTTTTCTCTTTCGATGCGCTCTTCCTTAGCCGCTTCTCTGGCAATCTTATCTTCCTTTTCTTTAACCGCCGCCTCTCTTGCCTCTAAATCCGCTTGTCTTTTCGCTTCTTCTTCCTCCAGCTTTTTCTTCTCAGCGTCAATTACAACTTGCTTTTCGGCCTCGATAGCATCGAGTGGGTCTTTGTGAACGGCTATCATTCCATCGACCTCGGCAGTTAGCTCATTCTTCTTGCCGTCCAGTCTGCGACCAAAAGCTAATGCCTCTGACTTTGCTTCTTTGTGGACATTGCTGATTTTAGTCTTGACCTTGCGGAGATTGGCTATATGACTCCGTGCTTCCTTTTCGCCAATCGGAGTAGCATAATCAAAGACTAACTTCTCGTTTTCGGCCTTGCACTCAACTAATGTCGCCGATACTTCGTTAAATACTGCCAATTCGTTTGTTGTTTGTTCCTGTAATACTGTGTCCATTGTTCTGTTCCTTTCTGTGTTTATACTTCCCATTCTGGCGCATTTGAATAATCCTTCACTTCTTCCATCACTTCTTCCGGCTTGACGATAGCAAGAATCTTATTTATGCTATCTTTGCGTGTCGGTAGAGCCTTGAAGTGTTTGATAATCGCTTCGATGAATTTATCTTTACTGAACATGAAGTGTTCAAGTAAATCGTCTTTATGCTCGGTTGTGAAGTTGAAAAACGCCTGGTCAACTATCTCGTTTTGTTTATCTTTTGGCGTTTCCTTACTTGCCCCTGCCTTACCATCATCATCCTGGTCATAAGTCGCAAGGCCAGTTAAAGCCAAGAGTGTGTATCGCTGAAGGTAAGTGACTGTGCTACCAATAGCCTGTATGACGTTTTTGCTGCCCGTATTGTCCGGTGGGGCAGATAGGCACGTTTCCTCACTGTGTCCGAGAATATGAGTAATCTTGCAAGTTACCTTAATAGAGCCGTTGTCCTGTGAAGTTACCCACGAAGCTGTAAGGCCGTGTTCACTGAGAGCCTTATTTATGCAGGACGTTACATTGTGAAGACTGGCGTGGCTATATTTCACGTCTTTATAACCGACAGTCTTGTCTTTAAGAATCTCCGGTGGGTTCACCTTAAAGTCCGACATTGCCTGAACATAAGCCTTCTTTGCCTGCCCTGCATCCCACCGCTCTTGCAAATCCAGCAATTCTTTTAGTTTACCAACCTCCATATTACCATTAGCCTTCACAAGTTCTGCTGCTGCCGTAAGTGGGGATTCGGTTTTTTGTATTTCGTTTTTAGCCATAATCTTCCCTTTCAGAATTTACTATCAATCTTATCTATCATTGCTTTAAGCTCACCTACAAAAATACCGACCTCTCCGGCCAGTTTCATAAAATACTCTTTATCTCTTTCCACCCGAACACAAAACATCGGCTTCGATAAAACTCTGGAGTCGTAACTTATAAAATCACACCATTGTCGGTCTGTAACCCAGAGTAGTCCCTGAACTTGGGGGATGTGAAGCGTTGGCATTTTGCCGCTCAAAATGATTTCAATGTGGGTAGAGGACAAAGGACATTTGATTTCAATGATACCGTATTTGCCTACGAATCCATCAGGACTACCACCAATGTTCTCATCGAGCATAGCAAACCCAACTTGCTCAACAGCACAACTATTGACCGTTTCATAGTATCTCCGAGCCTCGGCCTCAGTCTCACTTCCAGCTTCCATAATGTCATTCTTATAAGATTCTTCTCGTAAACCCGTAAGTCGCTCGGCAGCAAGTTTTCGCATATATAATCCCCGACCAGTTCTCTTATTTAAGACTTTGTGGAAGTTACTGGCAGTTACAAAGCCAAGACGAGCCTCATACCATTCATCAGAACCTTGTATGCAATCAACAAGAGTAGGATTCATTTCTTCTCCGCTTCTTTGAGGGCTTGCTTGAGTGTTGTACCGCAACCAACATATTGAATTCCATCTTTCCACCAAGCAAAATCCCGTAAACCATCTTCGTATCCTTTTCTATATAATTTCTCGTGGCTGTTTATGGCCTGGACGATGTAATCGGCATACTTCTCTGGACATTCAGCAACTAAATTGCTTTCTGCGTCAGTGAGATGTATGCGAGTTTCTGTTATTTTCACACATTTCTTAACTTTCATTGCTTATTCTCCAATATCTGTGGGTTCTGGTTCCCTTGTCATTGTCATTATTTCTGTATCTTTCGGTAGGTGGCTTCCCATAAACTCTTTAGCTGCTTTTTTGGTTTCAAAGACAAAGAGTAAGCCTGCACACCGAGGGGGTAATTGTAAATCAACAAGCGTTACTTTCCCTGGATGTATCCTGTTCGGGATATAGTATTTTCTCATTGCTCTATCTCCCTTCAAGCTCTCTCTTGACCTTCTGCCAATATGGTTTTGTAGATTCTTTCTTGTATCCGGCCGGGCCGCCGTTGTGGATTCTGGCGGCTTTCTCAATGTCAATATCATAATTATCGTTAAACGGAGTGTAATATGTAAGATACACAAAAACCATAAACCTGCTATGTTTCTTGTTATATCTATCTTCGTAAGTATAAGGTTCAAAATCAAATGATTTGATATTATTTGGGTCTGGATGTAATGTGTGGTAATTCGCAAATATCTCATTGAGTTTATCTCGCCATATTATGAGTATTCTGTTCACATCATCGACATAAATCTTGTGTATCTGAAAACTGCCTATCGCAGCACCGCCATCACCGACAGCGTTTGAATCGCCCCCGCTCTCTACCTGCTCAATCGCATTTAATAAGTCCTCAAGCCCCAATTCGTCCCATACTGGATTTATGGCATCTGCCTCTATTTGATGTGTTTGGCTACTGACGGACGTACTGGGGGCTTTAATGGCGCAATGCTGGGCTATTATAACCACCGCCATAACCGCAACTATTAGAGTTATGATTGTATTACGGATTGTTTTCATCTTATTTGCCTTTCAGGGCTTGCTATATCTCAACGCCTTAATTTTTGATAATAACAATTTCACTCTTCCCTTTCGTGAATTATCCCACCATCGCGACCTACCAATTTGTATGCCTAATGCTATAGCTATTATATCTAATATCTGATGAAACTCTGTCGAGCGACTTTGGCGCGATTCTTTCAGCC
>Ga0307429_1000636_pt1 | contig 19391 bp, 15 predicted proteins | sample SalMarWE160230MG_FD_202151 | JGI IMG/M metagenome (GOLD analysis project Ga0307429, IMG submission 202151) | Salt marsh sediment microbial communities from the Plum Island Ecosystem LTER, Massachusetts, United States - WE1603-230 | ecosystem: Environmental > Aquatic > Marine > Intertidal zone >... | reverse complement strand
TATCTTCTGGTTTTGGCTGAGGCCGAATGGGCTTTGATTGATTGGAAGCGACAAGACCATTTGACAAGAAAGAACATCCTTGTATGCTCACATGCAATATTCTCTTCCAATGAAAATACGAGGATTTGGGCCTTGGGTAAGAGTCCAGAATATCGCTCTCTTAAAGAATTCATCGAAGAGTTTGGTTCAGTGAAGCCTTGTATTCATGGCTCAGATGCCCACAGTTTTGAGAGACTCTGTGTACCAGATCAGGACAGGTTCTGTTGGATAAAGGCTGACCCAACTTTCGAAGGCCTGAAACAAATCGTCTACGAACCGGCAGATAGGGTCAGGATAGGAGCTGAGAGTCCAGAATACAAGAAGAACATACACACACTTGAATCTGTTAGCATAGGTGAAGTTGTAATAAACGATGAACTGTCCTTTCAAGTATGCGACGTAAAACTAAATAGTAACCTAGTTACAGTCATCGGAGGTAAAGGTTCTGGCAAGACTGCACTGCTGGACTTGATAGCAAATTGTTTCCAAGATAGGTGCTACAGAGATGGAAAGAATGCCCGAGAGGAAAACTCCTTCGTGCAAAGAATAGAAGATGACAATCCTAATTTGTCAATCACGTTAGGATTTATCGGGGAGGATATACAGCCTTTCTCCAAACAGTTTAAAGAGGAGAGCTTTTTTCAGGATGTACGAGTAACGTATCTGCCGCAAGGCCAGATAGAAGAATTTAGTGGAAACAGGAAACGACTGAATCAGAAGATAAAGGAAATCATTTTCGGTAGCAAACGAGTTATTGATGCTAATGTGCAGCAGAGATTCAACGAAATTGAGAGCAAGATAGACAACCTCAGCAGACGAATTGGTGAAATTAACGATACTGTATCCCGCCTTGAACAAGAGAGCACAGACCAGATAGTGGAAGGACTTAAGGTGGGCATAAGCAATGAGAAGGGAGAATTACGTAATAAAGAGGCACTACTACAAGAACTCACAAAAAATATGACGGATGAAGACAAACAACAGATAAAAGAACTGAGAGCGAAAACAACTGAACTTCAGGAGAAACATACGAAAATCGAAACTTTCCAACAGCAGTGTAGTGAGCTTCGGCAACAACTAGAGCAGTTTCAGACCGCTTCAAATGAAGACATAGATGCCTTAAACACTCAATTGTCGGAGTTAGTTAATGATTTAGGAATTCCTCATATAAACTTCAAACCACAACTAGATGCAATTGAAAAGGCACAGACAACAATTGCTCTCGCTGACAATAATATTCAACCAGACATCAACCGCATACGTGAAGCCCTGAAGAAACTTGAGGGATTCGAACAGGCACAAGCTGACTTACTTGAGGGTATTGAGAATACAAGAGCAACAATCAAAGCACTTGAGGGTCAACTAAAATCGGTACAACGAAAAAGGCTGCAAATACAATCATTAGAAAACGAGAGGTTGAAGTCATTTATCAACATAATCAGTGCATTTCTAGAATGGAGGCAGTTCTACGAGCAAGTCATTGACATCTTTTTCGGAGAAACGAGCGGAATAATGCGCGGTATCACCTTTAAATCAACCTGTTATTTCGACAAAAAAGGCTTTGTTAACTCTGGCTATGAAGTTATGGATATGAGAAGTATTACCGCATCGCAAATCAAAGGGTGGGCAAGCATGCTGGAGACAGCAATCACTCAAGATTCTCAAGAGGGAATTGATGAACGAGTTAGACAATTTGTAGAAACTATACTGGGGTATAGACAATACATCAAACCAACGGTAGCACACTCTGATTTCTATGAATGGGCCTTCAAGAATTACTTGTTGCTGAACACAAGCATCTTTTTTAATAATATCCCACTTGATAAGTTATCAATTGGACAGAAGGGGACAGTCTTGCTAAAGCTGGTCCTGGCAGAAGGAGATTACCCCTTAATATTAGATATGCCCGAAGAGAACTTGGATAATAAGTCTATCTATGATGAACTTGTTGACGCTCTTAGACAAGCTAAGACAAAGAGACAACTCCTAATAGCAACCAATAATGCAAATCTCGTGGTCAATACGGACGCCGAGCAAGTAATCGTTGCTGAGTTCAAAAATGGTAAAATTGCCTATAGGACTGGAGCAATAGAGGACCGGTCAATTCGGGAAGAGATCACTACTATCTTGGAGGGTGGTGAAGAAGCACTTAGGAAGCGAGAACAGAAATACGGAATGTAATACCGTGGATTTTTCGCTACACCCCCGCACAGCGCATTTTTCGTACTCAAGAGCTTTATCACTGAAGTAGTTGGTATATTGGGGGTGAAAGGAAATTGGCTCGTTGCCAAGAAGTGAAAGGCCACTATTTCCGTAAAGCAGAAACGACAACATCTCCTCTCGGGGTGGCTAGTTCAAATCTTGGTAGCGGGGCTTGGACTTGAACCAACTACCCCCAGTCTGTGAATACGACCGGCTTGGATTGCTGATGCCCTCATTAAACAAACTGACGATTTGTTAGCCTGCAGATTTTCCCCTTCCCTGACTGGTGATTCTTCCACATTTGGAAGAGCTACCAAAGGTAGACGGGCCCCATCTGTATACTCGTCTTGATTACCAACCATCTTGATTGCTGCGTAAGGTGTGGAATATAATCCAGACAAGTGAGCAAACAATGAATGAATGGGAATTTACGGCAGAAGTCGCAAGCTGGATTAATGAAACGCTAGCCAAGAATCCGAGTTTGCCTTTCTCTAGGGCGAAATGTGAACAGGTAGGCGAAGGCTCTCGAAAACGTAGAGACCTTACCTTATTGGACAGAGACCAGCGCATAGTTCTCACGGGAGAGGTAAAACTGCCATACCGCCAAGATGGTGGCAGCCCCTACAATGCCTCAGTGGTACGCGATGCACGAACCAAAGCTCAGCGAGCTAAAGCCTCCTTTTTCTTCACCTGGAACGTTAATGAATTTGTGCTATGGGAGACAGAGGCTACCAAAATATCATGGCAAGAGGAAAAGTATCGGTCATGGGAAGTGACCAGCATACACCGTGAGGGTCATCTTGAACTTCCTATGACAGCCCACTCAATAAGGGCCTGGTTGCCGCTATTCTTGAGTGCATTTGCCCAGATTATTCGTGGAACGGCAATTATTGGCGTCAAGTCCCCGGATGAGAAATTCATTGAGGCGCTTGAGTCCTTTTTACATATGCCCATCTTATTGTGCCTGGAAGAGCTTGACATACTCTACAAGAAACCCAGCTTCAAAGTAGAACTCAATAAATGGATGAGAGAAGGACAGGGCTGGATTATCTACGACGACCCCGAAGGTATCCGCGATAACTTGGAGCGTGCTTCCAAGTTCGCTTGCTATGCACTGGTCAACAAGCTTGTTTTTCATGAGGCGCTTCTCAAAAGATACGGCCCGTCCATAAGCAAGCTCAGTGTGCCTAGTCACATTGATACTGGCGAAAAGCTTCGCCTCCACCTTGAGGGATATTTCAGTGAAGCAAAGACCGCCACCAGGGACTATGAGACTGTTTTTGGTGAAGAGCATGCCTCCCTTGGGAATCGCATACCCTTCTACGCGAATACGGCCACTGCACATTGGCGACAGCTTATTGAGCAGATACATCGGTTCGATTTTTCGAAGCTTGATTATGAAATCATAGGCAACATATTTGAGCGCCTCATCTCCCCAGAAGAGCGGCGCAAGTTCGGTCAGTTCTATACCAAAGTAGAAGTTGTAGACCTGATTAACAGCTTCTGTGTCCAGACTGGCAACGAAAAGGTTATGGACCCGGCCTGCGGAGGGGGTACCTTTCTAGTACGCGCCTATGCCAGAAAAAGAGAACTCAATCCAGCCCGTAAGCATGGTGAACTTCTTTCCGAACTATTCGGCGTAGATGTCTCTAATTTTGCTACGCACCTGACGACAATAAACCTAGCAACTCGCGACCTCATCGACACCGAGAACTATCCCCAGATTGCACGCAGTGACTTCTTCAATATCCACGCAAACAAGACTTTTCTCATATTGCCAAGCCACGTTGAAATGAAGGGACTTGGTAAAGAGCAACACAGAAATGTGGTCATCCCTCCGCTTGATGCTGTAATCGGCAATCCTCCTTACATCCGACAGGAGGATATTGCCAAAGCAAAGAAAAAGGGTAATAGTGGCCCTGAACAAGGCACGAAAGAGTATTATCAGCAGCTTGTTCTGAAGGAGAGCGGCGCCAAACTTTCCGGTAGGAGTGATATCCACTGTTATTTCTGGCCACATGCCACCAGCTTCTTGAGCGATAACGGTTATTTGTGTTTTCTCACTTCAAGCCAGTGGTTGGACGTGGAATACGGCTTTCGACTTCAAGAATGGTTTCTGAACAACTTCGAAATTGTCGCAATATTTGAGAGTATTGACGAACCCTGGTTTGTCGGCGCCCGGGTAGTGACCGCAGTTACAATCCTCAGACGGCAACATGACGAAGAAAAGCGTATGAGCAATACCGTTCGATTCGTCCAGCTTCGACGTCCGATAAGCGAGATTCTGGCTAACGATGGCACGACGGCAGGGGCCGTTTATGCTGCAAATCGCTTTAGAGATGAGATCTTTTCCCTCAAGAGCAATACCAGGACCGAACGTTATAGGGCACGGCTGATTCGCCAAGGCGACCTTTGGGAACAAGGAGTGCAGCTTGGCAATATCATGCGTAAGTCAGAAGACGATGAGGTCAGTGACGAAGAGGTGCGTATTAGCACGTATTATGGCGGGAAATGGGGAGTCTACCTGAGAGCACCAGACCTGTGGTTCAATTTACAGGATGAGACAGGGCAAAATTGGGCTGGACTTGGAACTATCTCCGAAGTTAAACGTGGTATCACTTCGGGATACGATGATTTCTTCTATGTTCGTGACCTCACAAAAGAATATCTGAATAAATACGTGGACGAAGCTAAATTCAATGCAGAGACCGGGTTTTCGCGTAAAGACTTTGCTTCTGGAAAGGTCAGAATTGTTGCATGCGGGAAGAACCACAGCGAACTCAAGGTCATCGAGGCAAAATACCTAGAACCAGAAATACATAGCCTGATGGAAATTGAAGGGTATTCAGTAACTTTAGAAGATTGCTCTCGTCATGTAGTGATGGTATCGGCTGACAAGAAACATTTAAAGAGTTCTCGTGTTTTGGATTATATATTGTGGGGGGAGAGTAACAACTGGCACAAAGGAACTACTTGCGCTGCTAGGGCAAGCGGTCAGAAGCAATGGTACGATCTAACTGGACATAGAAGAGCACCAGCATTATGGCCAAAGGAGCGTCAATACCGTCATATTGCTCCGGCCAATCCAGACCGAATTGCCGCAAACTGCCGTCTGTACGAAATATATCCTCCTGACAAGTACGATGATCCTGACCTCTGGGGTGGTATCCTGAATTCAACCTGGGTTCTCTTTTCATCGCTTCAATTCGGGCGCCCAGTTGGTAACGAGGGAAATTGGAGCACAATGGTAATTGATGTGAATATGATGCTTGTCCCTGATCCAAGAAAGGCTAAGCCAGCGCATCTGGATAATGTCATTGAGGTTTTTAGGTTACTCAAGCGGCGCAAACCCTTGATGTTTCTTTCTGAACGCCGTTTACGCGAGATGTCCTTTACCAAAACGGGTAGACAAGGTGAATTGGAAAATCTTTCTGACGAGAGCGAACTTGACATGCCTGACCGGAGAGAGCTAGATGACGCTGTCCTTGAGATGCTGGGAGTCGAATCACTGCAGCATCGCCAAGTGTTAATTGATCAAGTGTATTCCTACCTTCGTGATTATTTCGAATATACCCGGCAGAAGGAAGAGAAGGCAATTGCCAACAAGAACAAGGCAAAACGTCGCGGGCCTGCTCGGCCCGGCGAAATAGCTGCTCAAATATACAAGGATATCACAGAAAACTACCCACAGCTTCTCCGGCAGTACGATCCCGACTTCCTGGACAGGTCTAAGCCATTCGATACCTTCGAGATTCCTGCGGAGGGAACGGCCGAGGTTTTCTCAGACATGTTCACCGAGCATGGTGTGCGCTTCATGAAAGGCACTAAAAGACGGATTGCCCTTGTCGAGACTACAAGCCAGGCACAGGATGAACTTATGGTGCTTGTGGCAAATTCCGGTGTACGTGCTCTTGTCCGTCTTCCACACGAAGATGATGAATGTCTCAGTGTCTTACAGCAGTATGAAGGATTTATCAACCAGCGAGAAAACCAGGTTCGTCAACTTATTGAAGAGCGCACCGCCGACGAGGGGATACAGGAAGAAATCTATAAAGCTCTTGCCCCTATGCTAATAAATATAAGACGCTCGTAGTACCCTCAGCATGTGAGCATGGTTAAATGTAAATTTAGGATAAGGAGGCTAAATATTAATGGGTATCCCAGTTTTTCACCAAATAATGCTTCCTTTGCTCCAACTCCTAGAAGACAAACAAGAGCATTCGCTACGGCAAGTTATTGATTCATTAACTAACCAGGAACACGATGAATATTGCAAAACTCAAGCCCATACCCTTGATCTTCATTTTAGAACACCCCCTAGAAGTATACCTCGGTATAAGGCTATTCTCCATTTGCCGATACCTATTATACAATACGTATTCCTTTAGACAACTCTCAGATTTGAGGAATAAGGCAACAATTTAATGGACGGTGACCTGGAATTCCGCGAAGATGCTCTCGGGGGGGCACAATTACTCACAAAGTGATATGAGAAGAATAGCTCGTTTCTCGCTCCCCTCCCGGCGGCCGCCAAACCAACGAAGAAACAGAAAGCTTCTTTGAGAAGACTAGAAGTTAAGAAATGAACAAATCAGGTATAATGAGCTGAATGAATAATGACTAGGAAATTAGTCTTTGGAGTAGGCGAATGTTCATATCGCGTATTTGCATAAGGAATTTTCGGAACTTTCATAACCTTGATGTTGCGCTTGGCCCCACAACTGTTGTTGTGGGTGAAAACAGCACAGGGAAGTCAAATCTTCTTTTTGCCCTTCGTCTAATCCTTGACCCGAGGATGGCAGATTCCACAAGGCAGTTGCGAGAGGAAGATTTCTGGGATGGCCTGACTGACCCGGTTAAGAACAAAGAGATAATAGAGATTGCTGTTGAGTTTCGCGACTTCCAGAAAGACAAGAATATCTTTACAGTGTTACAACCATTCTGTGTCACGGGATCTGTTCAAGATACAGCTAGTGTCATGTCTTCTAGGCTAACGTACCGTTATAGGCCTAAAACACCTCTTCCGAAAGGTCGAGAGCTAACCACTGAAGACTATGAGTTCGTTGTTTTTGGGGGAGTCGATGAGAAGAATCGTATAAGTTATGACGATCGAAGGTGGATCCCGATAGAGGTTCTGCCCGCGTTGAGGGATGCCGAAAGTGATTTGAGCACGTGGAGGCAATCCCCTCTCAGACCTCTTATCGAACAGTTGAGACTCCCGACAGCGACGCTTGATTCTGTGGCGACGGCTATCGACCAAGCTACAGGGCAGCTTCTGGCGGAAGATGATCTGCAACAGCTTACAACGAGTATTGGGGACCGCCTGTCCAAAATGGTTGGGAGGATCCTGTCGGTAGACCCTTCGCTTGGCTTTGCCCCTACGATCCCAGATAGATTGACTAGGTCCCTTCGGATGTTTGGGGATGGAGCGAAGAAGAGGTCTGTTGGGGAACTGAGTCTCGGTGTTAACAACATTCTATATCTGCTGCTACTAGCGATTGAACTGGAGCGTAAGGAAGCTGCTTCTGAAAGAGCCACGACCATCTTAGCCATAGAGGAACCTGAGGCACACTTGCATCCTCATCTTCAAAGGCTCGTGTTCGGGGATTTCTTGCGCCGGGAATCACCAGTCATATTAACTACTCATTCACCACAGATAGCCAGCGTAGCTCCCCTTCAAAGCATTATGTTGTTGCGAGAGGATCAAGCCGGTGACGGTTCCAAGGGAAGATCAACACAAGAGGCAGACTTCACAGCGCAAGAAACCGAAGACCTCGAAAGATATCTGGATGCGACCAGAGCTGAAATTCTGTTTTCACGTGGCGTTATCCTGGTCGAAGGAGCGTCCGAGTTATTCCTGGTTCCGGCAGTCGCAACGAAGATGAAAAAGCCTCTGGATGAATATGGCGTTACCGTCTGCAGTGTCCACGGAACAGATTTCGCACCTTATGCCAAACTCCTTGGTCCTAGCGGACTCAACATTCCGTTTGTCATACTCACAGATGGCGACTGGTATACATCAACAACGAAAGAGCTATTAAGCAGAGGATTACGAAGGGCTGTATCCATTGCAGAGACGATAGCCAGCCCTGCCTCAGTTGACTTGGCAGCTTTGTTCAAATTGCGGCAATGGAACAAGCTATACGAAACAGCGGCCAGTGTTGGCATCTTCGTAGGTACAAAAACCCTTGAAGTCGACCTTTTTGACAGTGGACATGGCCAGCAGTTTGTCGAAACATTCAAAGAGCTTGAGGCCTCCACCAGAGTGATCAGTGCGATTGAGGCTATGACCAATGACCGAACTGAGCTAACAGGAGCTAATATTGAAATCCTCGTGGATTTCTTGGAACGATTTGGCAAAGGACGGATTGCCCAGCGGTTAGCGGGGAAGGTGGATATTGACAGATGCCCTCACTATATCAAAGCTGGTATTGAAGCCATAGTGAGGCTAGTGTCACCATGATTGATGCGAGTATTGTCCGACTCGACAGCTGGATTGAAGATTTCAATCCAAAACAGAGAGAGGCATATGAATTCGATGGTCACTGCGCTGTGCTCGCTGGACCAGGCAGCGGCAAGACCAGAGTCTTGGTGGCAAAGGCTGCTAGATTGCTTAGCACAAGGACTTCTGGGCCGAGAGGTGTTGCGTGTGTAACCTACAACAACGAAGCTGTAAGAGAAATGCGCAAACGCCTGGTTCAGCTTGGTCTCAGGCCCGGAAAACGTCTTTTCATCGGGACCGTCCATAGCTTCTGCATTGCATGTGTCATCGCGCCATTCGGCCATCTATTCAGAAAGGACATGAGCAGCGGCCTGAATGTCGCTGGCAGTCGCCAAAGGGAGGAAGCGCTACAACAGGCAATAGACAAGCTAGCTATTGGTGGCCGGACGACTGATTGGCAACAAGGGTTTGACAGATATCGTAGAACGCATCCTCTTCGTGATACTAAGGGTTGGCAAGAAGATGCCCAGATGGTCGGCTTGATCGAAACTTATGAAAGCCTACTGCACACTCAAGGTTTGCTGGACTATGACGACATGATCCTTATCTCTCTCGACCTATTACGCCGCCAAGGATTCGTTCGCTCCGCTCTTGAAGCTCGTTTCCCTTTTCTAGTTGTAGATGAATACCAGGACCTTGGTTATCCATTACATCTCATTGTTCGGTTGCTTATGCGTAACACGGGAACTGAAGTATTCGCTGTTGGAGATCCGGACCAATCGATTTACGGTTTCACAGGTGCAGACCCGACCCATCTTCAAGCGCTGGCAAAAGATCCCGCAGTACATCAAGTTGACCTTGATATGAATTATCGGTGCGCCCAACGCATTATTGATGGGTCTCAGGTAGCGCTTGCTCCCGATGAGCCGAGACACTACAGATCAGCTAGAGATGACGTAGAAGGAGACCTATTTTTCATAGAATGTCCCAAAGGGCTGGGTGAACAAGCAGCTGTGATCGCTACACAGATTATTCCTGACCTTCAGAAGAATGGTATTGCCAATGGAGAGATAGCAATTCTATACATAGACAGATGGGACCAACTGGTCCTAGGTGAAGCCCTAAACGACGCAGATATCAGTTACGCCGGGGAGCGTGACCAGCGTTACCCTAGAACCCCATTCACGCGCTGGTTAGAGGATCTCGCTTCCTGGTGTTCACTGTTCCCGATGACTCAAGACGGTCCTGTGCTTGATGACCTGTTCTACTTCCTCATGGAAATGTACATGGATGCAGGGATTTCAACTGACCTGACTCAACTCGGTGAGCGAACCAGGTTCTTTGAAAATTTGGAAAGGTTAGCTGGTCCAGACAAACTGCTTAGTGAATGGCTGATGGAACTAAATTCCAGCATAGGCATTGAGAAATGCCTCACTTCACGACCGGCGCATCCTGATGACCTCGCTGATTGGGCACTCATCAACCGCCGTTGCCAGGACGGAGATTCCCTATCTGGGTTTACTATGCATGACTTTGCTTGCTGCGGTGGTCGACCTGATACTATTACACTGACCACCTTACATAGCAGCAAGGGGCTCGAGTACAGGGTCGTTATTATGCCCGGATTGGAGCAAGGTCGTCTTCCTGGTTATGCGGCTACCTCAATAGCGGCACTGGCAGAGGCGAGACGTGTTTTTTATGTTGGTATGACCCGTGCGAAGGATATAGTCTATCTCTTGTATTCTGGTTGGTATAAGGATCGCTATGATCGAACCTGGTCAAATGGTCAATCACAATTTGTCGCAGAGTTGCAGGCAAAGATGGGAGCTCTTTCACAGTAGGGCTGTGAACGTAGCTCTCTAGTTTTCTAGTTCGCCTTATGCACGACAAGGCAGATCGTTAAAGTGCCGCAGCGACGCTGTAACTGCCAAATGCATAAGGGTCGAGTGCAGGTTGGGGTGAATACCGTTTTAGTAATTTGCGTGATCCAGCCGATATCACACGATTTAGCGTAAAGTGCACTACAGCAGGGAAATAGCCTGCCCTAGTTCTGACTCATATCAAGCTGTGCGTTGAATTGTGGAATCATGGCATTAACCCATATCCACTACGGGAGGGTTGCGGTATTGGCTAGTGCTGGGGTCATGTCAATCTACTCACTTGCCGTGTACACCGTTGGTGTCTTTCTAGGGCCATTGGTATTGGAATTCGGCTGGGGGTGACCTCAATCGATACCCCCAAGGCAAGTCATTCACTCACTCCCAAAGACTGTCTCCCCCTCTCCATTGTTTGAAGTCCTTCGCCGTCCATGATTAGTTGGATATACCAATAATAATAGACGAGGTGCCGGTGTGTTTCGGGCTCATGTTGCACTGAGAGTGAGACTAAAAGTTGACAAGTACCTAGTGATGATGTAAAACTTTAAGTATCAAAGCATAGGGGACGAGGGTTTTTGTCCCAGAGTTGGGGCTTAACACAACGGAAATGGTCGAATCCGCCTGTGTTAGTGAATAATAAGATTGAAAGAAGGGGGGGAGCTATGAACAAGTGGCCTGAACTGAAGAGTGAAAATTCAGCCTCTGAAACCGAGAATCGGGAACGAGTCCTTTTGCTGAACGATCTTCACATTGAATTTGTCGATTTGCAGGACGAAGATGAAGATTTGGCCTTAGCTATGAATTGTAGCAACGGTTAGTAGCGCAAAAGCAATTTGTGCAAACCTACTTGTGTCTTGAATATGGTGTAAAAGTACGTCAGGAGAGGGATGTTTGTAAGGTCGTTCATAGCGGCAAGGGAATCTATATATCCGGCGCTGGAGTTTGGATGTATTCTTTACTTCGTTTGCTCCGGCACCCTATACCTGAAGCTGATCTAGAAATCCTGCTAAACGAAGAACCATTCCGAAATGGTAAGTCCTCACTGATCCTTCTAGAGAAGCATGGCATCATTGTCAGGTTTGCTGCAGAGAACGAGAGTGCGGCTTTATTTTATTTCTGCAACAAACGACCCTTCAGCGGGAAACGTCCTTGTTTAGACAGAAAATATGGGCAAACCCCATCCTTGGAACCCCCATCAGTAGAGACTATTTCTCTATCCACAGCCCTAGGAAACCGGTATTCCTGTTCGGAAGAGACATCTGTCGAACTTTCAACTGAGAATTTATCGACGCTTCTAGCTCTTGCATACGGATTCTTTCCCTCTGAGACGGGCATCATGCGCCGAGCGATTCCTTCGGCCGGGGGACTTTACCCTCTTACGGTTTTTCTTTCCCTCTCTTGTGGGGATAAGCAGGACTGCTATCGCTATATCCCGAAACATAATCGTCTAGACTGGGTTTCCAGTTTCCGTGGCCGTATCCGCGACCTTTGTAACAACCAAGATATCACTGATCCTGCTAGAGCACTCGTAATTTTTGTATACGACGTTAAGAAGAATACTGTAAAATACGGCCCACGAGGTCTCCAATTTGCGTTGATCGAATGCGGACATGCGGCGCAAAACCTGATCCTCGGCGCAGCAGGTATTGGAATTGGTACGCGTTGCATAGGCACAGTCACATTTGAGATTGCTCGGGAAGTATTCACTCTCAAGCTAAACCAAGTGCCGTTGTACGCTGTAGCTCTCTATTGATCTAATTCTGGACTCTAACTAAGAAAGCCGGGGCAAATAGTCTTGGATTAGAGGCAATGAAAATACTCCAAAAAAAGAAAAGAAATTATGCTCAAAAACTTAGGTTTTTTTCACAGGAATAGACACGTTGGCGGTCACTACGGTGTCTCCGAAGCTGAGGATGGACTTCTATCAGCTATCCTGCGGTACAGCACATGGAATAAGATCATCGTGTGGATAGATGGACAGGTAACACCTGATTCAAGTTGGTCTAGGGCCGATGTTCGGTCCTCGAACAGTATGATCAAGGATGTCTCCGATGGCGAAGTAGACGCGATTCACCACGTAGGTTTAGGTCCATCCACTTTTGGGGAAGTCCGAGGAAGTAAGCCAATACCTGTTTACACATCTGTCTATCCAGCTTTGAGTTATAACAATCAAATTAATGCTCATATTCTTGAATATCTTTCCAGAAAAACAAACTTAGATACCAATATCTTCCCCACTCAGTGCAGCAGAGAAGTGGTAAGACGAATCTATAAACAGTTGGCGGATTCGGGGTTAGTCATCAATGCTAATTTGAAGGAAGAGGTAATTCCTATTGGGGTAGACACGGACCTCTATGCCCCCCTTGAAGAAGATGAGCGCACAGAAATCCGGCAAAGGGAAGGTATACCCCGGGAAGCCATTGTGGCTGTTGTGGTAAGCCGATTTTCTCCTTCTGACAAGGCAGACCTTCTACCCCTCTTGAGATCTGTAAAATATTCCAGATATACGCCTGCAAAAGAGGTGCTTTTTGTACTTGTGGGAGGGGACAGATACTTTGGTGCTAGAAAATATGTTCAGATGCTGAAGCATGAAGTGGCGGTACTGGGAATCCAAGACCAGGTCTTTGTGCGCACAGTTAACGAAAGGTCACGGTTGGTTGACTTAGTCAGAAGCGCAAATATATTTATTTCTCCAGCCGATAGCATTCAGGAGACCTTTGGCATCACCCCCATTGAAGCTATGTCAGCAGGCTTACCAGCCATAGTAAGTGATTGGAACGGTTATCGTGAAACTGTGTTAGATGGACAGACTGGATATTTAGCAAAGACTACTTTGTTCAGTAACGAAGTCCTTTGGCAGTATGCCAACAACGCGGCCAATTTCCGACACCACCATTTAGTAGTTGGTCAGAGTGTTAGTGTCGATACGGATGACATGGTGGAGAAGTGCTTTGCTCTCGCAGATAATCCAGAACATCTGTCACGTATGTCAACTGCAGCCCGAACTCATGCTTTGAAGCGATATTCATGGGCAAAAATCATAGCGTCTTACGAACGTTTATGGGAGGTGAGAGAATCTGCTCGCTTCCTCACCGATAAGACTCTCCAGACCACAATAGATTATGCCTACGTATTCAGAAATTACCCCACTGAAATCCATCATGACGGCAAGGTATTCGAACTAACACCGTACGGGTTTGACATCTGCCAAGGCAAGTACCGATTGCCTGTGTTCTCTGACTTAATTGACTTCCTTTCTCCTGATTTAATCTGTCGGGTGCTCGGGACTTTTCAACAAGGTTCTTCCTCTGTTTTGAACTTGGTCATGGATCTTGAGGACGTTGATCAGGATTCTATACGCTTTTGCGTTGGCTGGATGACCAAAAACCGAATTATTCGACATATAAGCAAGGCGGGTGCTAGATAGTGAACGCAGGGGTGCCTTCCATGCGTTTGGAATTACTTCCGGAAATCGGGGCCACACGAGGTATATACCTCCAGCGCAGCCGTATCACTTTGGATTGCGAAAGAGACAACCATATTACGTTGCACGGAGCAGGTATTTCCCTTTCTAGAGAACTCTCTCTTGCGAAAGCAAAATCAGAAGCTTTGGAAAGGCTTACTTTACATCCCTTAACCATCTCTTTACGTAGGGACATCCCTATTCACATTCAAGGTACCGTGGGATTTCCTCTTGTTCAACCTAGACCAGAAAAATCCTGTCTAAACTCACGTATATGTGCTACAGCCGCCGCCGCGTGTCATGTTACGAAGGAAGCGGCATTACAGGCAGCAATTATGGAGGTGACGGAAAAGGATCAACTACAAAGCTGGTGTCGCCAATGTGAGACCCCAGACGAAGTGAAGCTGGCCATGGTCGATCTCTCTGTTAATGAAATCCCAGATGCCCTGAGAAATTATCTTATTACTATGCCCTTTCAGTTTGTGCTCTCTTGGTGTAAGAACCAAATGCAAATCCCTTTTCTAGTATGCATAGCCATCCACAGTTCTGGGGACTTCTTTTACTCCACATCAGCAACTTCTACCTCTATTACGGGAGCTACAGAAGAAGTATTATTAGATTGCGCAAAAATGTTTCTCTTCGAGGAATATTCGGAGAAACGAAGAATACCCATTCGATTTCGACATCCCGCTAGTGTTCTTCCACAGGCATTTAGGGAGAAAATTGGACCAAACCTTACCACTCTAGATTGGGATAGTCTGAGGGAGGAATATAGCCGATGGCATGAGTCTTTGGTGGATTACCACGGTTTTGAGCATTGCGCCGCTTGGACTATAGGAATGGATTACTACGTCTTTTCCGTGTTGGCCAAATCGGAGGCAGTCGTCATACCTTTAATTCGGTGCTTCCAATGATTGAACTCGTGAAGTTGAATCTGGCCTGCGGTGAAACTCCGTTCGGATTTGGTTGGGTTAACATAGATAGTAGCAGAGACCTGACCCACATCAGTACGCAAAAGATTCTTATCGCTGATATTAAGAATCGAATACCATTCCAAAGTCGCACCGTGGATATAATCTACGTTAGTCATTTTTTGGAGCACCTAGATCCTTTCGAGGAGTGCCGGAGGTTCTTGGATGAATGTGCCAGAGTTCTAAAACCTTCAGGACTTCTGCGTATTTCCGTGCCAGATTTCCACCAGATTGCCACCCTTTACCTGGATGACCCTAAAGCCTTTTATGCAGAATATGGATATAGGAAACCATGGTTCAATAGGGTTAAGACATGGAATCGCCGTCTTGGTATTTCTGTGATGTTCGGCCACAAAATGCTCTATGACGTTGTTTCTCTAAGCGAAGTGTTAGAAGATTCGGGGTTCTCAGAAATCACTCCAGTATCTCCCCTGAAACAAGGATTATTCCCCGAAGAAATATCAAATGAGATTATCACAACTCATGTTTCCCACAGTCTGATTGTAGACTGTAAAAATGGCAAAATAGACTATAATACTTGATGAACCATTGTGAGTGTGCTCACATCGCAATGGCACTTAAAAACGAATGGAGCGTCCGCCAAGAAGCTAGGCTTGAACGACTGTTGGTTGCAAAGGAGAAACTTGAAGATTATATTGATAGATGGAAACAATATAGATGTTAAGCAAGACCGCTAGGCTCAAGCCCGTTCCTTTGAGTTCGACGAGTTGGTGGGAGAGTGGATGAGAAAAACGGGAAGAATTTCGCGATTCTTTAGGGAATTTGAACCGGAAGATTTATGACGCTGAACAACGGATTCAGCATAGCTAACAATGACTTCGATATTATATAGTGCGAGTACCCTGACGGTATCGAATCGCTCACTAGACTGTACGAATTGGCTGAGGAGCACAATAGTCCAGACTGTGCGGCTCCGCCAACAATTACTTGAAATGTGACTTCAGAGGCAAAAAAACAGGGTCGAGGTTGACTCCTCGACCCTGTTTGATTTGAGGAATGTTAGAATTCGAATAAGGCTGGACGCTCCATACTCCTCCTCGTTGCCTCTTCCTCCCGCCTCTTCTGCCTCTCAGCTCTGTCTCTCTCCTGCTTTGCCCGGGTCCGCCTCGCGTAAATCCACTCTTTCAGCCGATTTAACTCTGCCATCTGGTAGTCGCTCAGTGACTCGGCCTGAATATCATCGGGGAACTTGACGCCGCTTTCTTGGGTGCGGTGGCGACTATAGACTTGGTTGGCGACGTACAGATAAATCTGTGTCCAGTCGCTGTCTATCGGCTGGGTGAGGCAAGCGGTATAGAGATAGGCGCAGGCTTCGGCGTCTGTGCCTGTCATCTCCTCTCCCTTGAGTGCCTTCATGTTCATCACCAATCTCTCCAGGGTAATGGCATTTTTCAGCCAATCAGGAATAGTATCGCCCCATCCCCCGGGAAAGACAATAATAGGGTCTGTTAGAGCACCAACGAGGTCGGAGATGCCCTTTTCAATTTTAACTTCGGTTGTCAGATTATCACCCCCCTTTTTGGGCAATAGTAACCCTATCGGATGAGGGGTACAGCCCCTCTAGTCATTAAATCGTTTAATGTGCAGGCTATCGCAGCCTGGCGGGTGGTAGGGGTCAATAGGATATTCTCCAAAGCCGTTCCAGAAGTCCAGCAGCCACAGGGTATAGCCGAAGTATTCCTGGCGCCGCAGTGCATAAACCCTGTCGGTGAAGATGCGCACCGAGGATCCCCGACTACCTCTTAGCACAATGACGGCTGGCACTTCCTTATCGCCAAATACACTTTCCACTGTCATGCGGCCTAGTTTCAGGTCATCTACCCAGTAGTGAGAGCCATGCCCGCCATAAGCCCCGATATATACATCTTTACCCTCGAGCTCGGCGAGGACACCTATGAGCTCTTTCAAGGCTTCACGTCTCTTTTTGGCCAGGTTAACATGACGTTCTCGAGTGCCCAGCCTGACTGCTGTTTTCGGCTCTGGTTGTGTGACCTCTACCCCAGCTTCTTCAAAGATGCTAAGCTGGGTGGGCATTTGTTTACCTCCTTTCTTTCAGATTCTGGGCAATAGTTTCCCTATTCGGATCGACCTTTAGACTAAGCTCACTTTATCGCCATATGAGCGTGTCTTCTTTTCTGCCTCTAGGTCGTCTTTCGGCACGGAGTCTCGTATTGACTCTAGCCTAGCCTTGAGCCTACCCACCGGCTCAGCAGGGGTGCCGCCGATTGCCCGCCCTATCTCGCCCAATAATCCAGCGATGCGCTGCTCCACATATCCAGGAAGATTAGATATTTCCAGAGCTGCTTTGGCGACTTCCCTGGCACATTCCAGAGGCTCGACAGCCGCATTGATGTGCTTTTCAATCATATCGGCTGCCTCCATCACCTGCATGGCACTCCACTTTATAGGCATAGGTATCACCTCCTTTCTGGGCAAGATTACCCCTATCCCGATTGCCCTTATCGGGTTAGGTGCTCGCTTTGTTGTTAAGCACTTCTTGTAAAGCTGCAGTTACCACCTCTTCCCAGCACTCCAAGCCAAACTCAATGCCCTTCTTAACCTGGTGCATCTGTTCTTCGGTTAGCTCATTAACACCAAATTTCCGCCCAGCGACTTGCAGGACATCGGCTTCGGTTACAACAAATACTGGCTTCATATCTCACCTCCTTTCCGGGCAAAAGTATCCCTATCCCGACTGCCGAGGTCGGGCTGTATTTAGCTTCTTGTCTGCTATGTGCTTCTTGATAGTGCTGCCAATTTACGATTAACTCTATAGCCAGATTCAACTAAGGCTAATTTGTCCATGACCTTTGAGTATGGTTTGTGGCGATGGCTGTTTATCGTCCCATAGCACTCCTTGCAGACCTGAATACCTTGTCGAGTGTAAACACGCAGAGCTATCAAGCCAGCCACGCTTCTACCACAGAAGTCGCAAATCACCTTTCCCCCTTTCTTGCCCTCGCCACGCACAAAAAAGGGGTATTCCACGCCACGCAGGGCAGGAATACCCCTACAAAAAAAGCACAAAAAGGCGGCTACCGCCGCCCCTTTGTGCGTGGTTGTTCTCGGTCAAACGCTCTAGGCTACTGCTACGAGTTCTTTAGCCTTTCGGCTACGCTTCCGCTTATCGGCTTTGGCTTTGACTGGTGCTTCGGCTTCGACTGGCGCTTCGGTTTGGCGTGCTTGCTCCATCGCTTCCTTTGCCTTTGGAGTCATCAAGGGCATTACCAGCACTTGATAGCCGTCATTGACAAAGAGCATTGAGGTATAGGCATTGACGAGCTTAAAGTCCACCATACCACCGCAAGCCTTGAGAGCTTCGGCTAAGTATCTCCCATCTACCCTCACAGAACCCTGTCCATCAGTGTCAGCAGGGATTATGGCCTCTCCCTTTTCATCAGGATTAGCCATAACAATCTTGCCTTCACCAATGGTCAAGTCCACAGGGTAGTCTTTGGGATTGTCCGACAAGGCTCTGAAGGAATACACAGCCTTGACAGCCTCGACGGTGTCAAGGTGCGCTACAGTGTTAAACTCCGTAGGTATGAGCTTCTCATATTCAGGAAATTGCCCCTCAGCGCCACGCCATTGATAGCGTATCGCTTCGGTGTCAATTACTAAGCTCATGCCGTCAAGAGTTTCACCGCTTGCCTCAAAGCCTAGCCTTACCCTCTTTGCCTTGCGTAAGGCATTGGCTATGCCTCTTAGCTCGTCTTTGTGGACTAGCACGTCGCCCTCGCCATCGTCGTAATCCAGTGTAACAGTCGCCAGTCTATAGCCATCGCTGGCAACCAAAGACAGCTTGCCTTCCTTCGCCCTAAAGAGAACGCATTGGAGAACTGGTCTTTTCTCATCCTTAGCGGTGAAGGGAAGCACTCTGTTGATTGCCTCTGATAGCTCTAGGCTTCCGAGATTAGGCTTGACGCTGTTATCTGGACATACTCTAACTTCCGCAAGTGCGAATGGCGTCTTATCGCCAATCCAAGCCATGTCCTCAAGGTAGCTGGTAGTAGCTCCGCACACTACTTTCAGCCTTTTAGCAGCAGCCTGCGCCTCGCTAGCACTGCCGTTAGTGGAAGGCACTATCTTAACGATATTGCTTCCGCTAAGAGCCTTAATGTAGCCTAGCAAGCCTTTCCGCCCCATAGTGAAGTCCATAAGCAATAGCCTATCGGCTAATGTTCTGGACAGGGCGTTTACCAGTTTAGCCTTGTGAGCCACAAAGCCTTCGCCTGAGCGTTTGCCCACGATATTAAGTTGTTCTATTAGAACACCCCCTTTCGGCTATTCTCCGATGACGGGCAAGTCCATCGGTAGCCAGTAGTAAGCCCTCGCATAGCTGAACCTCGCTAGCCTATGCGGTTGCTTCTACTATA
>Ga0307429_1000632_pt1 | contig 19479 bp, 17 predicted proteins | sample SalMarWE160230MG_FD_202151 | JGI IMG/M metagenome (GOLD analysis project Ga0307429, IMG submission 202151) | Salt marsh sediment microbial communities from the Plum Island Ecosystem LTER, Massachusetts, United States - WE1603-230 | ecosystem: Environmental > Aquatic > Marine > Intertidal zone >... | reverse complement strand
GTCACCCACAATTTCAATCCTTCTACTTTGGTTATTGTCACCTCCTCTCCGGGTTCTATTTTACTATCTTCGGCTATAGCTGTCCATAACTCTCCTTCAGCCAGAACTGTGCCCTTGGGGTCGAGGGCCGTTTGCACCACAGCTTCCTTCCCTATCATATCCTCTACACCAGCCGAGAGTTTTCGCCTCTGGCCTTTTACGATGGCATAGATAACGAAAATGATAAAAGCGACGGCAAAAACTATGGCTACGATAATTGGGCCAGTCATTTCGAAATCCATAAAATCCATAAATGTCACCTTCCTATTCTGTTGATTTCTTGGTCACCCATAATTTCAATGCTTCCACTTTGGTTATTATCACCTCTTCACCCGGTGCTACTTTACCGCCTTCCGATGCCGCTGTCCATAGTTCTCCCTGAGCCAGAACCGTGCCCGTAGGATCGAGGGGTGTTTTAGCTATGGCTATTGTCCCAATCATTCCCTCAGCCCCGGTGGCCTTGCGCCGCCTTTGCCCGCGTATAATGGCGCCGACGACAAAAACAGCGAAAGCGGTAAAGCCTACGGCAACCCCGGCAATCAGCCCAGGACTTACCTCCACTCCTGGAGTGTGGGTGAATAAGATTAGCGAGCCCATAACCAGCGAGACTATACCTCCGGCAGTCAATAGACCGAAACTGGTGGTGAAGTATTCGGCGATAAGAAGTCCCACGGCCAGTAAAATAAGTGCTATACCTCCCCAGTAAGCATCAAGCACACCCAGGGAGTAAAACGCCATGAGTAAGCTGATGCCGCCAGCCACCCCTGGGAAAATCAGTCCCGGGTTGGAAATCTCGACAATTAACCCTATGCTAGCCAGGCTAAGGAGGATGTAGGCAATGTTGGGGTCGCTGATGGCGTGCAGAAGTTGCTCAATTGCATTCATTTCGTTTCTAGTTTGGACATAGTCCGCAGTGTCAATGACAACTTCCTCGCCACTGGCTAAAGTGACCTCCCAGCCATTGATCTGGGCAATAAGGCTTTCCAAATTGTCAGCTCGCAGGTCGATAAGGTTATATTCCAGGGCATCACCATCGGTGAAGGATTTGCTTTGCGTAACTGCTAGCTCGGCTTCTTCTATGTTGCGGCCGCGCTCTTCAGCTATAGTCCTCATCCACTTAGCCGAGAACTCGACTATCTTTTGCATCTGGTCTTCTGGTATTTCCTCTCCTCCAGCAGATACAGGGTGGGCAGCGCCGATAGTCGTGGCCGGCGTCATCGCTGCTATATGAGCAGATAGGGTAATAAAGGTCCCCGCTGAGGCAGCCCAGGCACCTTGGGGTGAGACGTAAACCACGATAGGCACGTCGGCGTTCATAATCTTCTGGACTATCTTCTCCGTTGAGTCAAGAAGCCCACCGGGAGTGTTTAGCTCAATTATACAGGCGGTAGCGCCGTTCTCCTCCGCCTGGCTGATACCTCGATCGATATAGTCAGCTATCACGGGCACAATGGTGCCATCCACGGTGAGGACTTCCACGGTAGTAGGGCTGGCGGCAGCGATCAGACTGCCTCCTAGGCCTGCAGCTATGGGAAGCATAAGCAGGGCAAGAAATAAAAGCTTAAGCCCGGTTCTCAGCATCTCGCATTAACCTCAAGTTTATGGGAATTCAGATTCCTCTGCCTCCCCTCCGGATATTATGGCTGATTTTGTCAACACTAAGCAAATTTTACTCACCCTAAATAGCAAGCTTGACTACGTTATTCACCTACTTACCGGAAATGGACACAAGCCAGTTAGTGAGACATTTTAGGGTATTAAAAAAGTAGGGAAAACTTCGGGTAATTCAGGTAATTCAGACTATATCCATGGCGAACTAACGTAGGGCAAAAGCTAATCTGACACCCACACCAATCGCTACAGCTCCCACAATTATTCTAATAATGGTAGAGTATTTAATGTCAACATTAAACCTTTCATAAGGAAAAAGAATGGAAATCACCAGCATAATAGCTAGGCACACAATAACGATCCTAATAGTCTTGACTGACACTCAAAAACACCTCTGCACATGAGTTTTGTGTACATGTCCGTTAATATTATGTACCAGATGCTAGCGCCTCCTATGGAAATAGTATTTAGCTATGCCGATGTACATACCGATAGCTAACACCGCAACTATGATGGCTATTATTTTGGAAGCGCCACTAAGCTCCAATATGCTATAAACAATGGCAACTCCTGCAGCCCACCCTATAGGGAAACCGATTGCACGTACAGGACTTTGGTTTTTCTCACCCAGCCAGCGCCATATACCTGTGTACCGCTCTTTCTTGTAGCGGTGCAGATAGAATGGATAAAGCGACAGAAATATCAGAATAAGCCAGACTGTTCCTGCTGCTGCAATAAGGCCAGAACAATAAGACAAATTACACACTTCCCTCGCCCAAGGCAGAGTTGTGGATTTTCTGCTCTGAATAATGGACCCAGTTTATCGAAATGGTACCAGGGCATGCAACACCAATATTGACATACCCTGGTACCGTCATTCTACTATAAACTTATGACTAGGAACAAAAACCTAGGCCAGAACAGACTTCATTGCAAAGCACCGGTCCTGAACTAAAACAGACTATCGCTATTAGCACACCGCACATAGGTAAACAAAGCATACCTATAGATAGCGCAATAATCAGCCCCAATTAATTCAAAATTAATCATTCAACTACCATTTCAGCCCGGCTTTTTCCTCAAGCTTTTTCCTGAAGATGAAGAACGATAGGCATACGAATATCATTACAATTGCAAAAAGGACAGCTCGAGTTATTTCTCCCTCCAGCATACGCCAGATAAACACGGGTATACCGACCAGCAATGCCAGGGTCACCAAATAGCGCCCGCGCTTGAGCATAAATTTCTTTCCAGTCCTCGTCCTTACCACGACTAAAACTGCAAACATAGCCGCTGAGACCCCACCACCAGCAGCAAGCAAACTTAAGGTAGAGAGGGCAAGCACCCCCTTGTTCTTAAGGGTCCCAAGGATCCACATTGAAAGTATGAAGACGCCTCCGGCTCTTAGAAGTTCCTGCACAATTATCTTTCTCATTCTAATTTCCTATCTCACCATCCAAGCAACTCTTGCATAAAGTCTAAGTCGATGGCCGAATAATGTCAAAGCACCTGTTAGCGTTTCCTTATTAGTGAGGAGTGCCACCTCGAAAGGAGACACTCCTTTTGTTTGGTTGCTGGCTTCTAACCAGACCCTAGCCACACGAAATAGCGCAAAAGACGGCCTGAGCGCCCATGCACACTGCCAATGCTATGCAGCAGGGTGGAAAGCCTACACAGCAGGGGATGAACCCCAGGCATTCTACCGGTGGAGGGACGAACGTGCAGCCTAGAAAGCAGTCCCAGTCAAAGTTGTGCGGTTCTATGTCCCAGGTAATGGTGAACTCCTCTTGATCCCCTGCCGCGGTTCGTACAGTAACGGTTCGTAGACCCTGTGGGTCAGGACTGCTTTGATCCACACGTGCAATGAGCAAGATTTCTGTTGACACATCCACCAAAGCTATTATGCCCACCCTGCTTCCGGTAACCGAGGGTTCGAAACCAAAATACACTATGTAGCTGCGATAGTTCTCATACTCGCTGACGAGAAACGCTTGATGGTGACCAGCATCAAAATGTAAACCATCTTCCTGAATCGAGTGACGCAAGGATTTAAAATCATCAGAGGACAAAGCGAGCGCTACAGCTTTGTTTGCATCCGCTTCTTCAGGCGAGTTTAAGATATCTTGTGATATTTCCAACGTGTTGTCGGAGCTGATATTGGCACCAGCATAGCTTGGTACCAGAGCCACTACGACTGCCACAGATATAAGCAAAGCTAATACTCTCTTTATCATCTTTTCCTCCCTTCCTTTCCTTTATTTTTTTGTTTTTAACTAGCGTTATCCACTCAAGGCCATCACCCCCTTTCTTTACCTCAGGAAGCCATAATAATAGTTAGAGTTAAATATGCTAGAGTTATTCATAGTGACTTCGATTATATAAGAATAACACTTTTATTAAACAATGTCAATACCTTTTAACACTATGTAACCCTATTTAACTATATTAAGGCTATACGACTTACCGGCTCGGCCAGGAGCAAGATTGATTTAACTCGCTTTATTCTTCCGGTTTAAGTGTGCTTGGCTAAATAGCCTTATATTCTGCAGAATTTTAGCCTTAGTACTTTAATGAATAGTAAATTTTCAAGGCTGCATAAACCACACTAACTTAAACTGCCCTCGAAGATGAGAATTAAAGCGGAGAATCATTTGTGTTATCATAGTAGAAATGCCCGTATATGATATTTACTCAAAGCGAAAGAGGCAACAGGAAAAAGCAGGGCAGCCTGATGTCTATAAATATGATGAGCTACCAGAAGCTTTGCGATACCAGATAAAGTATATTTGGGAAACCGCAATTGGTACTTGGCAAAAAACCGAACGCGACACTAGTCGTGAACCACCAGAACGTATTTGGATTGCGATAAACAAAGTGTTATGTAGAGAATTAGGACTTCCATCTTTAGGCAGAGAGCGCGATAAGCCATTTACGCAATGTTGCACCTTTTTATTCGAAGAATCTGACATTGACAATATATTAAGCTTGATTGAAGTATCTTTTTGGATGATTGAAAATGTTTGCTCGGAATTAGATGGTGTAGAGAAACTCAGAGCGAAAATCACCCAGGAGCCTGACGATGCTATTGACGAATTAAATACTAGGTTTAAGGAGCATGGGATTGGTTACCAATATTCTGGCGGTAGGATTATTCGAATAGATTCCCAATATATGCATGCTGAAGCCGTTCTCCCAGCTATTTCTCTTCTTCGACAACCTGGTTTTGAAGGGGCTTCTGAAGAATTCTTAGATGCCCACAAACGTCACCGCGAAGGTAATAACAAAGATGCTATTTCTGCTGCGTTAAGAGCATTTGAAAGCACGATGAAATCGATTTGCTCACTGATGGGTTGGGAATTCCCCAAAAATGCAACAGCAAAGCCTTTAATCGATATTTGTATTGGGAATGGATTAATTCCTAAGCCTTTGCAAGGTCATTTTGGTTCCTTAAGAGCAACATTAGAAAGTGGACTACCTACTATAAGTAATAAATTAGCAAGACATGGGCAAGGGGGAAAGAGAATCATTGTTCCAGACCACTATGCTGCTTATGCACTTCATCTAGCAGCGACGAATATCGTCTTCCTGGTTGAAGCATACACGGCGATAAAGAAGTAACAGATTTGCAATATATTGGGAACTTCCGTATAGAGAATTGAAAACTTCTCGTACGTCTTTTCAAACCTTTTCAAATCTTAGCTGATATTTCGCTTGACCTTGCCAAACCTTGGTTTTAGACTCGCAACCTCATGTTAATTATAAACTAAGTAATTAAAAGCGACAAAGTTTTTCAAGTCCATCATTGAAGCTGGACACAGCTTAGTGTAGAATAGGCTGAGGATGAAGAACCAAAAATGTAAGGGGATGCAGGACTTGCTTCCCGAGGACATGTTACGCTTTCGCCGCGTTGAGGATGTCTTCCGGACCTATTGTCGTAGCTGGGGCTACCAGGAGGTGAGGACGCCAACCTTAGAATACCTCCACTTGTTTACCGCTACGGGAACTCTTACCCCGAGCATGTTAAGCAAAGTATATTCCTTTCTCGATTGGGATGGCTGGAGTGGTGAGCGGGTCGTCTTGAGGCCGGATGGCACTATTCCCGTCGCCAGACTCTATACCGACAATCTAAGTGGACAGAAATTAGCCAGGCTTTTCTATGTGACTAATATCTTCGCTTTCGAGGGAACAGGGAAAGAGAACAGGGAGCGGTGGCAATGTGGTGCGGAGTTTTTCGGTGGTGCCAAATTGGCCCCGGACGTGGAGATAATTCTGCTGGCTGAGGAGGTTATCCGCAGACTTGGTCTCAGCCATGTCGGGCTGCAACTATCCCATGCTGGCTTGGTGAAGGCGTTGCTCAAGGAGTTGAAGCTCAGCCCCGGTGAGGAAGCTAAGATGACGAACCGCCTTTTGGAGGGCAATTGGCAGGCATTGACCAGGGCGAAATCCACTAACCCCGAAATCGACAGGCTTATAGCTGCGCTATTGGACCTTAAGGGAAAATCAAGTAGCTTTCTACACAATGTAAAAGCTTCATTCCCCAAGGCTTCGCAGGACTTCAAGTCCAGCCTGGAGGACCTCATAAATGTTACCACAGTGCTGGACAACCTGGGTTGCAGCTATAAAATCGATATCGCAGCGATACATGGTTTTGAGTACTATACTGGGGTCTGTTTTCAGTTTCTGGCTGCCGGGGAAAGTATAGGCGGAGGAGGAAGATACGATAACCTTGTGCCTCTTATGAATGGAGAGGACATCCCCGCCTGCGGATTTGCCTTGTATATGGACCCTGTAATGCAATTACTTCCGCTGGATAAAGAGAAAAGGGGCGAATCTGAAATCCTGGTTAAAGGTAAGGAATTGACTCCGGAAATAGTAAAGACGTGCTTTACTGTGGCGGAATCGCTTCGTGACGCCGGACACACAGCAGAGCTTGACTTCACGGGTCGAAAAGAATCTAATTACAGATGGGTCGTCTTAGTTTCGGGAAAGGAGCCCTCTCGGTTTATGCTCACGGATTGTGTACAAAAGCGACAGCGAAACGTAACCTCCTCAGCAGAGATTCTAAGCATAATAGGTAAGAGGTGAGAGCATGTTATGCATAACCGCAACAGGGTTGTGTGGAAGTTATCTGAAATGTTTGGGTGTTTGTCTATACGTATACATGTCATGCCCTGAAAGTTAAGGAAGGTATAAACAATGTCCCAAGATAACCCTAAACTCTTTATATCATATTCTTGGAGTTCACCAGAACATAGCCAGTGGCTTCTTGAGTTAGCAACCGAGCTAAGAGAAGCTGGCGTTGATGTTATTCTTGACAAATGGGATTTGAGAGAAGGACATGATGCATTCGCATTTATGGAAAAAATGGTAACCGATCCAGAGATTCGAAAAGTAGCTATAATCTGTGACAGGATATATGTGGAAAAAGCGGATGGACGTAGTGGAGGTGTTGGAACCGAAACACAAATAATCTCACCAGAGATTTATGAACGAGAAGACCAAAACAAGTTTGTAGCCATTGTCGCTGAGCGGGATGAAAACGGAAATGCATATTTACCGACTTATTATAAGTCACGGATTTACATAGATTTAAGTGATAGTGATTTATACGGAACAAACTTTGAGCAACTTCTTAGATGGGTTTATGATAAACCGCTTTACGTAAAACCAAAGATTGGTCAGAAGCCATCATTTTTATCTGAAACCGATCCAATACATCTTGGCACATCCGTAAAATATAAACGTGCTTTAGATGCTATAAGAAACAATAAAGAATACGCCAAGGGTACGATAGATGAATATTTTCAAACTTTCGTAGAAAATTTGGAGGAATTCCGCATTCCTAGTGTAGAGGGTGAATTTGATGACAAAGTAATTGAAAACATAGATAAATTTTTGCCTTATAGAAGTGAAGCGATAGAGATATTCTTGGCAATTGCTCAATATCGTAATACCCCAGAGGTATGGCAGCAACTACACAAATTTTTTGAAAATCTTATACCTTATATGGATAGGCCAGAGGGAGTATCAAGTTGGAGAAATTCTGATTTCGATAACTTCAAATTCATTATTCATGAACTTTTCCTTTATGCTATATCAAGCTTGCTTAAATATGAGTGTCTTGATGCCGTAGCACACTTAATCCGTCACCATTACTATGTTGAGAACAATTCTTATTATGGCAGAGACGCCATGGTTCCTTTTACTATCTTTAGGCAAGGCATCACCTCTTTGCAAGATAGAAACAAAAGACTAGAACTGAGGAAGCTGTCTCTTAGAGCGGACCTTTTAGAACAACGTTCAAAAACATCGGGTATTACATTCAGACAAGTAATGCAATCAGATTTTATCTTATTTATAAGAGACTGTTTTGATGCAATGAATAACAAAGCAGGTCAACATTGGTGGCCTGAAACCTTAGTATATATTTTAGACCACAGCGGTACTTTCGAAATATTCGCGAGAGCACAATCCACAGAATATTTTGACAGAGTTAAGTGCATATTCGATATTGAAGACAAAAAAGATTTTATCCCACTATTTGAGGCCTTCAAAAAGAACGAGTTAAGAATACCAAGCTGGGACTATACCTCGTTTGACCTAGGGATACTTCTGGGGTTTGAGAGGCTCGCAACAAGGCTATAAGCGGATGGAGGCGTAACATGAGTAATCTACAGAACGCAACCCAAACAAATCAGATAACACAGCATGTAAGCTACGGGCTATCGCCCCTCGCCCAAAGCCCCTTCGGCGGCTTCGCAGGGCCCGAAAACGTTAGGTGATTTGGCAAGTAACCTAACGGACAGTGTAGATGATAAAATGGTTTAAAGACAACTAAAAGCGGGAGACTATTAGGGCTTCGCGTAATGACATTATGAAATATCAATCTATCAAGTTTGCCCTGCCTAAAGGCAGGTTTCTATCGCCTACAGCTAGCTTGCTTGCCAAGATAGACCTGGGATTCCAGAATTACAGCGATAAAACAAAGCAATATCGCCTTCGCTCGGCAAGGTTTCCCGGTCTTTCCGCTAAAATACTTCAGGAAAAGGATATTTCCATACAGGTGGCTGTCGGGAATTATGACCTGGGTATTTGTGGTTTGGATTGGATTGAAGAATTCCTGGTGAAATATCCAGCAGGAGCTCTGGTAAAAATATCGAGCCTAAATTATGGTGAAGGCAGTATACACGTGGTTGCCAGTGCTGAATCCGGGATAGCTAATCTCAACGATTTATCAGATGGGAAGAATGATTATCGTATAGTAACTGAGTATCCTAATCTGGCTGAGGCTTTTGCCTTAAATCTCAGAATGAGGAGATTCAGGATTTTCCCGGTGTGGGGAGCTGCTGAAGCTTATCCGCCGGAAAATGCCGACCTGGCGGTGCTCTGGGGGAAGAGCGGGGCAGATATAGCGACTCAGAGCTTAATTCCTCTCCAAAGGTTACTCCCCGTTACTGCCTTTCTAATAGCCAATCGAGAAAGCCTGGAGAACAAGGATTTGAGCCCGATATTGACGTGTTTTAGCTCCAAGATTACTGCTGAGCCGCAGACATCAAGAGAAAATGAGCCTGACATCTCCGAGGAATTGAAGGGGTCTCGTCCCTTGTGGCAGGCAAAGGAAATCAACATGGCTTTGCCTGATGGACACCAGCAAGCGCCTACTTCGCAGTTTTTGAAGCGAGCCGGGCTGGCACTTCAGGGGTATTCCGAGGAGGTAGTGAGCCGCCGACCCTCCGCTGATCTGGACTGGCTGGGCATTAAGGTAATCAGGCCCCAGGATATGCCTCTGCAGGTGGCTAACGCCAATTTCGACCTGGCCATAACCGGCGAGGACTGGCTGCGGGAACACCTCTATCGCTTCCCCTCGAGCCCGGTGAAGAAATTGTTTGCTCTCGGCTTCGGCACTGTCAAAATTGTCGCTGCCGTAAGCCAGGAAATGCCTGTGGCCGACATCGATGAAGTGAGATCACTTGTTCAGAGCAGCCCCGATGTAATCGGGGCCCCTCTAAAAGTAGCCTCGGAGTACATAGATATTGCCGACAGGTATCTTCGGGACAATCACGTTAACCCATACAAGCTAATTCCAACTTGGGGGGCGAGCGAGGCTTTTTTGCCCGAGGATGCTGATATGCTTATTGATAATGTCCAGACAGGGAAGACCCTCGAGCAGCACAAATTAAAGATTATTGACGTGCTCTTCCGGTCTTCGGCTTGTCTGATTGCCAACAAAGGTAGTCTGGCATCTTCCGATAAAAAAGAGAAAATGGAGTTCCTAACACAGAAATTGCGAGCGGGGCTAGAGTGAAAAGAGTCAAAGGATTCGATAAGGCAAGACAATTACTGACCAGGGAAAATTTCTGGGAGTCTTTCACCACGCCACCGGGACTAGGAGCTCAAATAAAGCAGGTCTTTGGCGAAGAGCTTTCAGTTCAAGAAGTGGTCGACCGTATCATCGGTGAAGTTCGGGGCAAAGGCGATAAAGCCCTCCTGGATTACACCAAAAAACTGGATGGAGTTCGACTTGATTCCCTGGAAGTAGACCGACAGGAAGTTGTTGCCGCTTATGACGTAATAAACAAGGAACTTGTCTCGGCCCTTGAGTTCGCAGCCAGAAGAATACGGGACTTCCATCTTGCCTGTGGACACAAAGCCGGCCTAATCCCCGTGGACAAGCACTTAAAGCGGCAGATTCTGCCCTTACAAAGGGTTGGGCTGTACGTGCCCGGCGGCACCGCTGCCTATCCCTCCACGGTGCTGATGATGGCTATACCCGCCAAAGTGGCGGGTGTTGGGGAAATCGTTATGGTTTCACCGCCTGCCAAGGATGGCAGGATTCCGGCACCTACATTGGTAGCCGCCGACATTGCCAGGGTCGACCGCATTTTTAAAATTGGCGGCGCTCAGGCTATTGCGGCACTGGCTTTTGGCACCCAGTCGATACCCAGAGTGGATAAAATTTGTGGTCCGGGGAACATTTTTGTGACCCTGGCTAAGAAAATGGTTTATGGCACAGTGAACATTGACGGTCTCGAAGGTCCCAGCGAAGTGATAATTGTAGCCGATGAGAAAGCCGACCCCGCCCTTTGCGCCGCCGACCTCCTGGCCCAGGCCGAACATGACCCCCTGGCTTCAGTAATTTTAATCACCACCTTGGCTGACCTTGCCGACCGGGTAGACAAGGAAATCGAGATACAACTGGGGAAGTTAAAGCGTGGTTCCATTGCTGGAACGGCTATTGGTAGAGGAATGCTTGTGCTTGTAGATGACATGGCCCAGGCAGTGGAGTTGGTCAATCTCTTTGCTCCAGAGCACCTCTCCATTATGGCATCCGACGCTTCAACTTTAATCCCCAAAATTCGCAATGCCGGCTGTATTTTCATAGGCAAAAACTCGCCCGTCGTTCTGGGCGATTATGTTGCCGGTCCCAGCCATGTATTGCCCACCGGAGGCAGCGCTCGTTTCAGTTCTCCTCTGGGTGTTGCGGACTTCCTCAAAGTCACCAATATCATCGCCTTAGATGAGCCTGCCATGCGAGAACTGAGCCAGGCTGCTATGGTAATAGCTAAAGCTGAAGGGCTCGATGCCCACGCCCGGGCGGTAGAAAGAAGACTGAGAGCTAAATAAAAGATTAAAATGCAAAAGGCAAAAATACAGAGCAAAATTTTTTACATTTTAATTTGCCATTTTGATTTTTTATATTTGGCTTTTGATTTTAGTTGAAATGGACATAAAAAAACTTATCAGGCCTGAACTCGTGACCATGAATGGTTATGTCCCGATTGAGCCTACGGAAGTTTTGAGCCAGCGAGCTGAATTGCCTTCGAGTAAAATAATAAAGCTCGATGGTAACGAAAATCCTTATGGATGTTCCCCAAGGGTCTACCAAGCTCTAGCCACTTATCCTTATTATCATAATTACCCCGACCCGGAGCAAATGGAGCTACGTAAGGCTTTAGAGAAATATACCGGCCTGGGACGCCAGCACATTGTTTGCGGTATGGGCAGCGATGAACTTATTGACCTTATCCTCAGGCTTTTCCTCAAGCCCGGAGACGAGGTTATAAATTGTCCACCGACATTCAGCATGTACCCATTTAGCACCGATGTTTGTGGAGGTAAGGTGGTCGATGTGCCTAGAACCGAAGATTTTGCTCTTGATATAGTCGGCATGAAGAAGGCATTGACTAATAAAACAAAAACCATCTTTGTCGCCTCGCCCAACAATCCCACAGGCGACACCGCCACCGAGAAGGAAATTATGGAGCTTGTTGGGGCTGAAAAAATTGTTGTCGTGGACGAAGCCTATTTTGAATTCAGTAATGCGACAATGGCCAACCTGGTGCCCTCTTACCCTAACTTGATAGTTTTACGCACCTTCAGCAAATGGGCCGGGCTGGCCGGCTTAAGGATAGGCTACGGCTTTTTCCCCATAGAAATTGCTGGTTACCTGATGAAAATTAAGCAACCCTATAACGCCAATGCCGCAGCCCAGGTTGCAGTGCTGGCTTCCCTGGCAGATATAGATTATCTTCGTGCTAATGTCGCCAGGATAGTTAGGGAGCGGGAGCGGTTATTCGGCAAACTGAAGGAACTGGATTGGCTAAAGCCTTACCCCTCCCAGGGAAACTTTATCCTCTGCTCTCTGCCCGAAGGAAAGGCCAAGGAAATCTGGCAACAACTGCAGAAGAAAGGCATCTTTGTTCGCCATTTTGATACTCCTAAATTAAAAGACTGCCTGCGAATTAGCGTTGGCAAACCTGAGGATACCGATGCTCTGGTTAAGGCATTAAAGGAGGTTAAACATGACTGAAAGAAAAGCAACAGTTGCCCGTGAGACTGCCGAAACGAATGTCAGGGTGGAACTCAACATCGACGGCAGCGGGCAATTTCAAATCACCACTGGCATAAGGATGTTCGATCACCTCCTTAGCCATCTAGCTCAGCACGGGGTATTCGATATAAAAATCTCAGCCTCGGGTCCCGACCAGCACCACGTAGTGGAGGATGTGGCTATTTCACTGGGCAAGGCTTTTAACCAGGCACTGGGGAAAAAGCAAGGCATCGTTCGTATGGCACACGCCGTGGTGCCTATGGATGAAGCTCTGGCAGAGGTAGCTGTGGATATCGGGGGCAGGGTCTACAGCGTAATCGAGGCAGACTTTAACGAAGCCAACATAGGCGACCTGGACGCTGATTTAGTCCGCCATTTTCTGGTCTCCCTCGCTTCCGAAGCTAAAATTAACCTCCACGCCAAAGTTCTCAGCGGCATCAACGACCACCACAAAGCCGAAGCTCTATTCAAAGCCCTAGCCCGAGCCCTGGACTCGGCCACCCGGATTGACGAGCGAATCGCTGGCAGGATTCCCAGCACCAAAGAGGTCATTGAGGGGTAGGAGGGCATGAATAGCAATCCTAAATCCTGTAGCAGCAACTATGCCTTTTGCAAGGTTGGTAGTTTTGGTGTCTTTTGGATTCATGGGACGTTAAGATATGTGGGAGCTAAATTTTGAGCAGCTTTCTTGCGAGAATATCAAATTGGTCACGGGTGCATTTATTGCAATTGTGGGCGGGTTTTTGTGTAGTCGTAGCTATAACCATTCACTTTACTCCGTTATCACTCTACGAAGGTATCCAGATCCTAGTCTCAGTTACACTTGTCCTTCTTACTTCGCGATATGCCATTTCTGCGCACGAGCAAGCAGAGGCCAGCAAAACAATGGCATACGAGATGAAATTGACTCGAGAAATGCAGACTACGCCGTCCATTGTTGCTTATTTTGATAACCCAATTAGCGTACTACTAGACCTAGTTGTTAAGAACATTGGCTATGGAGCTGCCAAAGATGTGAGGCTAAAGATTGACCCTCCACTACTTGATCATAAGGAGCGCGATATAGCTGAGCTTTCGTTATTCAAGAGAGGTATCGCCTTTTTCCCACCAGGCAGAGAATTCCGCCAAATCGTGGGTGTTAGCACACAATTTTTTAGCGAGGGCACCCAGCGGCCGCTGGAATATGACCTGACAGTATCATGCTCCGATGTTTTTGGAAATCCTATCCCGCCTCAATTCATTCACTTGGACCTTTCAGTCTACCACGATCTTCCCATCCGGCGTGAAAGTGATATAGATAGACTCGCAAAAGAAGTGAAAAATTTAGCCGAAAAATTAAAGGCTCTTAAACCGTGAATCTTTTCGCTCTTCATTTGCAAGAGCAAGTAGCCTACGAGGTCTCTTTTGACAGGGTGATGCATTTCTACAAAAGTTCGGATTTTCCCCTGCTTGGGAAGCAAGGCTTGCTTCTTCTGTAGGTGACAGATTCAAAATTACCCGAACGTAGGCTCTGGAGGTTAACATGGAATTCGATATATATAAGTTCAGTATAGAATTCCGAGCAAGCATGGACTGGATGCTCAGGGACAAGTTTGGCAAGGAAATCAAACGTGATATATCGTTGTTTGTAAGCAGAAGAGGAAAACTTGACACCGAGCCGGATTGTCTTGATGCGCTACGTTTATTGGTTGAATTATTAGTAACTGACGCTTGGTATTATAAGAAGCCCGCAGGTTTTGATAGTCATATGAATTCTTTTCTTGCGAGACATGGTGAGAGCATAAGAACAGTAGAGGCAAGAAATAAACTGGTTACTCTAATTGACAAGCTAAGCCCTCCGCGTATACGCAATCGTGCAAAGGACAGCATTCAAAAACTTCTTATGCATTACTCATCACTTAAACAATTTACTGAGCAGTTATATGCATTGGCGCTGCAAGACAAAAGCGACATACTCGGCGAAAAGGGAAGGGATAACTACCTGCGAGACTTTGGGTACTGGGATAGAGTACCGATTGACAGACACGAGATGCGGTTTATAATTCGTACAGGAATTTACCATGCCTTCAGTGTGAGAGATAGAAACGACCCACTTGAGAAAGGCTCCTTACAACATTCCTTGGCTTTCTTTTGCGACGTGTACTTACGTGGTAAACCCATAGAGGGCATAGAATTAAGCAACGCTCCTGGGATTGTGGACATTTTTATTTGGTCATATTGCGCCAAAGAAAGGTATGGCATATGCGGTAGCACTCCAAGATGCCACGATTGCCAACTGAGTGATTCATGCTTACTGGGATGCACAAATATTCAGAGGCTCTATGAGCTCGGTCGGATAGAATTCTCAAAAGGGCCAAACCACTCTTAGAATTCACCTTCTTGGAATAAGGCGGCTAACCTGCATTCCAGAATTTAGGTGTGATTATACAAGAGAAAGCTAATGTCTAGCTTGCGTCCTGCTGTTAGTCAAAGCTATAATTAGCCGAAAATAGTAGGAGGTTTGGATTTCCCCGCGTGGGAATAACACTGTAAGGATTTTGTATCTAGCTGAAGCCAAAGTTACCCGAACTCAAGACTTGGGGGCTTTCCTTCTGGCAAACGAACCATATCCTGGGGCTGAAGTGAGGTGATTTATGGATGAGAAGGAATTTCGCGAGTATCTGAAGAAAAGAGACGACGAGACTCGGGAAGATAGGGTGAAGAGACGAAGTGAGTTAAGCCTAGTCACATATGGCGGAGAACTACCAGAGTTACTTTGGGAATATTCCACTGAGGCTATTCAACTGTATATCTGTGGCCATTTTGCTAGCGTTATCCTCTGGTGTGCGACAATTCTAGAGTTGGCTCTTTCCGACAAGCTCATTGGTTGTGGCTATGGAACTACGGAGGTGATAGAGTTACTTAGTCTTGTTAAGAAAATTCGCCTATGCCGTAGGTTTAAGATAATCACCCCAGAAGACAAGAAGAACATCGACAAAGTGAGGGACTTGCGGAACGCCATAGCCCATGCAAATGCTGGCAAGCTTGCTAAGATGGCAAGGGCATATTATGGAGATGTGGACAACGCCATATCTCAGGTGTTACCAGGGCTATACTTGGGAGACTTTGGCCAGGCTTTGAAAAGTGAAGCGCTAAAGTTCCTTACATTTACGCGGGAACTAACTAAGCGTTGGTATGGAGAAAAACCATCGGGCTTTGGCTCTGGCCGAGACTAGAACGACATGAAGTTCCACAGAGGTTTGGATTTCCCCTCTACTCGGAGCAAATTTTGCTATTTCCGAACGTGATAGATAGAAAAATGTGACCTAAGCTTAGCGGGGGAGTAGATGAAAGTTCTGAAGGAAAGCGAATATACCTATTTGCAAACAAACTATAAACGGAACGGGATGTGGTGCATTATATTCTCAGCCGCAGGTATCCCTGTATTTATCCTGGGAGTTTGCCTTGCTCAATTGATAGTGTGGGTTGTAGGGGTGATATTGTTAGGCGTTGGAGTGACATATTTGAATCGCTCACTTTCGTATAGGGCCGGCATTCAGGGCGAAAAAGCAGTGGTGGAAGCCCTCCACGAGCTAGATGACTCCTACTATCTAATTAACGACATCATGGCAGGCGAGAAGAGAGGCAATATTGACCATGTGCTGCTGAGTCCCAAGGGCATATTTGCTATCGAGACCAAGAACTACACTGGCGATGTTCGATGCGAAGGGGATCGTTGGAGCAAAAAGGGGGAACGCAGGCTCTATGGGATGCGCAGCGTCAGCAGACAGGCAATTAACAACGCGAATTACTTGAATGGCCTGATACGTAGAGAGCTCAATCTTCACATACCGATTAGGCCTATCTGCGTATTTACGAATCCCCGCGTGAAGTTGAAGCTCCGCAAGCCTACTCTACCAGTTTTGCGGTTACCTGAGTTAGCCAAATTTGTTAGGGAGGCTCCACCTTTGACCACGCTTGGAAACTTTGAGATACAAGCTATTTCTGAATGTATACTCGGAAAGCCCTGCAAAAAAGATGTAAAATCTGGTGAGTGAAATATGTGACAGGGCAGTATGGGCAGTATAGTGCTGAACCAGCCTTAACAAAAACACAGCGGCTATACAGCAGGCTCCATTGTGTTTAAAATAATGTAGAGTTAGTCTATGTAGAAACTGTAAGCAACGGAGGTAGGAAATGCCGGAATTTAGTTGGGCCACCGTAGTCAACTGGTTGGGAGCACATGGCCCCCATATCCTTGTCATACTAGTAGTAGGAGCTGTGCTGTGGTTTGTCTTAAATAAGTGTCTCCCGCCTATTGTGCGCCGTGGCGTAGCCCGGACCAAGGATAAGGAAAGCAAAGCGGGGATGGAGAAAAGGACGAATACCCTTCTATATGTCTTCAGGGGAGTGGGACGGGTATTCATTGTCATAATCGGTATAATGATGATTCTAGATGAGGTGGGATTAGCCATCACGCCAGTTTTGGCTGGCTTCGGCATCGCCGGCGTAGCCCTCGGTTTCGGCGCTCAGTACTTGATAAGAGACCTCATTGCCGGCATCTTCATCATCTTGGAAAACCAGTACAGGGTGGGTGATGTAGTCAGGGTAGCCGATATTGGTGGGCTGGTGGAGGAAGTAACTTTGAGAAAGACTGTGCTCCGCGACCTGGATGGCATAATCCACCATGTACCCAATGGCGAGATCAGGGCAGCCAGCAACTTTACCAGACACTTTGCCAGGGTCAATCTCGATGTCTCGGTAGCATATGACACTGACCTCGACCACGCCATAAGCGTGATAAACCGAGTGGGCAAAGCACTCGCTGAGGATGAAAAATGGCGTAAAGTAATCAAAAGCCCTCCCCAAGTGCTGAGGGTTGATAATCTGGGCGACTCCGGAATAGATATCAAGATTTTGGGCGATGTTAAGCCTATGGAGCAGTGGGCAGTGATGGGTGAATTGAGGCTTCGCCTCAAGAAAGCTTTTGATGCCGAGGGAATAGAAATACCCTGGCCCCATACCAAAGTATATTTTGGCAATCCTTTACCAGATTTTCCTAAGAAGGAGGACTAGTCTCAGGAAGTATTCCCGGCCTGCTGCTTTTTGTAAAAATTCCCGACACAGAACCCTTTCCCTGGCTCAGGAATGAATAGATAAGATATTCATAACGTAGAGGCAAACTTTAAGGGCCTTATCTTAAACGGGAACTCCAACCTCATGATATTGGGGAGGTCGGGAGTAAGGTAATATCCATGAACCGTCTCTTCAGTATATTCATCGTGGGACTCTTTGCATTGCTAGGAGCAGCTTTTGTTTTCTCTTGCTTAAATTTTATGGGATGCACAGTTCCTGGTAATTCGGATGGCATTCCAGTCTATACATATAATATAGTCAATACTTACCCCCATGACCGCAATGCTTTCACCGAAGGACTGGTTTTCGAAGATGACGTTCTATATGAGGGAACAGGGCGTTTTGGACACTCCACATTGCGTAGAGTGGAATTGGAAACCGGAGATATCTTACAAATTCGTGAGCTGTCAGATCAGTTTTTCGGTGAAGGCATAACCATTTATGAAAACAAGGTCATCCAGTTGACCTGGAGATCCAATATCGGGTTTGTCTATGACAAAAACAGTTTTGAGTTACTACAAGAGTTCAATTATTCAACTGAAGGCTGGGGCATTACGCATGATGGAGAGCGCTTAATCATGAGCGACGGTACGTCAACATTACATTTCCTGGACCCGCAGACCTTTGAGGAAATCGGTCAACTTGAGGTCTCTGACAACGATGGTCCCGTAACCAGACTCAATGAATTGGAATACATCCAAGGGGAAATTTATGCCAATGTCTGGCAAACGGACCGGGTCGCAAGGATTGCACCCATGACAGGTCGAGTAGTTGGGTGGGTAGATCTGGCAGGACTCTTAACCGCAGAAGACCTTAGCGAGCCGGTCGATGTTCTTAACGGCATTGCGTATGATGCGAACACTGATCGCTTGTTTGTGACCGGAAAGTGGTGGCCTAAACTCTTTGAGATTGAACTGATTTCTCCAGGATAATTGACGATTCTCTCTTTCGAGCTAATTCACTGCCTGCCCAGTGCTAGCACTACAAGATTCTTTAATCTCTTTCCCTTCTCTATGCCCAGGGCTTCGGCTCAGGCGCTCCTCACATAAAAAAGCTAAAAGAGAAGGTTTTTCTATTTCCTAAACTACCCCTCCGATAATCTATTATCCCGGTAGCAGTGTTTCCCGGTGCAAAATTCCTGAAACACTTGACAATAAATATGGGCTAGTATTATAATGCAAAATACCTAGTAAAACGATGTAGTTTTTTAAAACCCGAGGATTACCCGGAGCCGATGAACTCTTGGGGACAGGGGAAGCGACATGAGCTACTGGGGTAATTCGAGGACAATGCTGAATGAAGGAGCCAAATACACTACGTCGCTTAGGAGACCTGGCCCGAGCCATCGCTTATCGCCAAGCTTTAATCAAACATGAGTGCTGGCCCCGCGCCAAGCTCGAGGAATTACAACAGCGCCGGCTAGCCAAGCTTATTGACTGGGTAACTCAACGGTCTCCCTTTTACCGCGAGTTATGCAGCACACTCCGGATGAGTCAGCCCTATAGTCTCCAAGACTTTCCCATTATGGACAAAAAAACCTACATGAAATACTTCGACCAAATTGTCACTGACCCCCGGTTACGCCTCTCCCAACTACAAGAACACATGGCCCACATTTCCAGGGACGAGTATTACCTGGGCGAGTATCGTGTGCTTACTACGGCGGGTAGCTCCGGGCGTAAAACGGTGATGGTATTCAATCGAAAGGAATGGAGTATCCAGGAAGCGGCAAGCATGCGGATTGCAAGCATGATGGGAGTGATTCCTTTCTCAATGAGACGCCCCACGATTGTTACAATCGGCTCTCCCAGCCCTCTGCACGACAGTTATCGTCTCCCCCTAAGCATGGATGTCGGCCTTTACCGTTATTACGTGCTACCGGC
>Ga0307429_1000627_pt1 | contig 19608 bp, 20 predicted proteins | sample SalMarWE160230MG_FD_202151 | JGI IMG/M metagenome (GOLD analysis project Ga0307429, IMG submission 202151) | Salt marsh sediment microbial communities from the Plum Island Ecosystem LTER, Massachusetts, United States - WE1603-230 | ecosystem: Environmental > Aquatic > Marine > Intertidal zone >... | reverse complement strand
TCCTCAAGCATAGTATCAGTCCGTATGGGTACGGATGCTGCTCCAGGGATACCCGGGCTAAAGGCTACAGGCTCAGGGACCACTTGAAAGAGAACAAGCTTGCCCTGGAAATGAAGCGCCTCCTCTATAGCATAAGGCAGAATTTGCTCAGCGAGCTCGGAACCATCAAGACAAACTAGAATTTTTTTAAACATTTTAACCTCCTTTCTGGTGATTAGTGACCATTCTAGATCTGATAAAAGACATGACCTATAGCTCCTTGTCTACAATGTATTTGGCCAAGTCAACTGGAGCGGGAGACGGGACTCGAACCCGCGACACCCTGCTTGGAAGGCAGGAACTCTACCACTGAGTTACTCCCGCGAAACTGAATCTATTTTACCTCAAATATTATAGTTGGTAAACAAAAAGAGGGTTTTGTGTTCGTAATGTAAAGTCGGGACTATCCAACAAGGTTATCCAGGCTCTGATGAAAACTTTGAAAGTTTGGACAAAACAGCGTGTTGCCGATCTATTCCTTTACATAATAGATAGTAGAAGGTATTATTATGTCCGAAGTATATTCTAAAACAGTATCGAAAGGAGATGTAATTGGCTCAAATACTGTTGTTTGTGGGGGCTATGTTAGTCGCATTTCAATACGTCGGTGATATTGGCTACGCTGCCACTCTCTTTTCAATGCCTTTTACACTACCACTTCAGCCACTAATGAAGAAATTGGGGATTAGCTATAAAAGAGTAACTCCGATTCAGCTCGGCTTCCAAATAGACCAACCGACTGAAAGTAGGTGGATGGTTAGAATAATTTGGTGGATACTATTCATCTTGTCGACAATTGTTTTTGTTGTCGTCTCCATAGCAACACAACCGATTATGATAGCGTACATCTTAATTTGTAGACCACTACTGGGGATAAATAAATTACTAAACCGCATTTATGAGAAGTCAATAGCACCATGGGACTTTCTTTTTCTGACTATAATGCGAAATTATAGCATTAAAATAGGAATCACCAAGAAAAAATATTCCGACAACAAGTTATTGAAAATTCGTAAAAAGAAAGGTGAAATACCTTTTCTAGCTTTTATTGGGCTGCTTTGTATTGTAACTGGTTTCATACTTCAGTTGATTTGAAGAATGGGAAGTAGGACAAGTGAAAGGGAAGCACCGCACGAAATCAGTGCTGTTTTACTTTAGCTCCCTAGCTCGGCGACTTACTCTCTCATGCATTTCCTTTTGTGCTTTGGGAGACAGCTGATTCTTTCGTCCTAAGTGTCCTATCCCCTTTATAGAAGCTCTTGCTATTGGTGAACGTTTTGGAGCAGGCATTCTATTTAACCTCCTTTTTGTTGTGTTCAGTCAGTTTTTCATGTTCTTCGTGAGTAATTTCCCCTGTTCGAGCATCCCTTGTGATATGATGATATTCGTTCCTTTCTATATCAATGACCATATCTTCTCGCACACCATTTTTTAACTTAGGGTCTCCACTACACTTCCAACGATTACCAATCATTTCTATAAGTGTACCTTTACCTTTCCTTTTATGCTTAACCTTTGTTGAAACAGAGAGACCTATTCTTGCAATAGCTGCTCTTTTATAAGATTTTCTAGTTGAGTTACATTTAGGGCATACTTTATCGGCTTGCTTTAATTCCGCTCCGCAATCCCTACATCGTGCCCATACATCATTACTGCTCATCAATTAATTATACCACTTGCTAGCTCGATTAAGTTTGAGGATAGCTTGAGGCTTTGTTGTTGGATGTAGGTTACGTCTAGTCACTCGGCTGTCATTTCTGTCAGACAATCATATCGTGGACTTGTCCTTGTTAGAAAGATAATCCTTAAGCACTTTCCAGTTATTCTTGTATTGTAAGATAGAGTCCACTTTAGGATGATAACGCCAGCGACCAAGACCAGTCTCGAAGTATCGTTCAAAGTACCTGTATACAATCTGTGATGGAATGACGAAGACGTCTGGCAACTCTCCACTTCTAGCCTTTAAGTCAACAAAGGCAAAAAACAAGTCCATTTGATTCAGTTTGGCTGACCTTGCACCCACATCCCATTCATAATGGTCAGGATGTTTGTTTTCGCCTCTACCCCGAGTTCGTAATGCCCTGTACGATGTCTTTACCTGTAGGGAAACTGTAGCTGCGCCATCAGCAAGCGCAACCAATATATCTACGTGCGGCGCATTGCCAAAGGTTACAGCGGCATGAAGACCCCGAACAGCTAACTGTGATGCTACAAAATAGACCCCGGCAGTACCAACAAGGATTCCTGACCGTTTTGTCATCGTGTCTTTTCCAAATCCGCTGGCTGGGCTATATCTAGGCAGACTTCTTCACAAAACTCTATTAAGCGGTTTTTCCATTTGCTATGGAAGTGCAGGGGTTTCACCCACGTAATCTTTTCGTGATTCTTCACAACAGTGGAGAATTCAGCATCTGGTTCAGCGACCATCCTAATTTCCTGCTTGTCACGAGGAGTTTTGTCGGGATCCTCAGAAGAGTGCACTGCGGCCAATGGAGTTACTCGATGCACTGCCGAATTTCGCCACTCAACAATATCGTTGACCAAGCCATCAAACTTAGTGTATCGATGGTGAACTGTTGACTTTTTCTCCTTAAGCTCCTTCCAAAACTCGCGTTTTGTGAAACCCATCTCCTTATTTGAGAGGTTTAGCTTGTAGAGCTTCGCTAAGGTAACACTGCCTGCATCCAAGAGGGACTTGCAAGCACTAAAATATCCTACGAGGTAGGTTCCTACAAGCGCTGCTCCATTGAAGGCATCTGGGGCGGTTTCAGCTTGAGATATCAACCAAGCATATAGCTCGATGTCAGCCATCCTGCGGCAGAGATTCTGGGCTAGGTCGATATATAGGGCGCTGTGTGCTTTCAATACTATTCTGTTATTCTTCTCGCGGAGTAGTAGCTTGCCGATGAACTCACCAAGTTTCTCAAAACACTTCGGCACTTGAAAATATCCTAGCCGATATGCGGTATTAGCATAGACCAATTCCTTCATTTCCTACTCTTTACATCGCTCATCAATCACAGTATACATCGTAATTGTAATTGTAGTACTTGCCGATGGCTAGTCTAACCCAACAGCGCCTCAACGATCCTGCCTTACTCAATTGTAGCCTATGAATGCCTCCACCGTGAACTTTCCCTTATGCTAAGATAGCCAAGCAACAGAATTCTCATAGCTTCTCTCCACTTACTTTGCCAGAGCAATACGGACATGGTTCAGAATGAAAATAAGTCCACCAAGACACACTCTTACCACAACTCATGCACTTGTGATTGTGAAGGCCAATCCATTCACCCGTTGACTGGAAGTGCTTTACAGCGGATTCAAGCTTAGGTAGTAATTGAATTTTGTACTTCTCAATATCGCTTTTGCTGCCATAAGTTCTCATCGGATTTTCTTTATCAGGGATAGATAAATACCACGCAATCTCAGCCGTAGGTTCTACCAAGTGAGCAAAGCGTTTCTCCCAAACCTGCTGGTCAAATTTTCTTATCTTCCAGCTAGTGAAATCACCGAACGTAGTGGCCACCAAGGTTTTGCCATACCCATTACGGTCTTGAGGATAATCACAGGTGGCAGAAAAATATTCCCTATGCTTTCCTCCAGCTATCAGACTGTCCATAGCAGTTGCTAAGAGTTCCACATACCGAAGTTGAACGTACAAGTCTAGAATATTAACCCAACCTCGTAACTCTGTAGGCAACTCGTTCTTATGCGTGCCAATAAAATATAGAGCGGGAAGTAATTCATCCACTTTGGAGATTCCTTTCACGGACATAAGCTTCTCCTTCTTTAGTTTCTCGCTAACCCGCTTGTTGGACTAACCCTACCAGAAAGATTGCAAGGGTGACTACAGTGGCCTGTCTCTTCACTTCAATGCCCTCTATTCCTTTCATTAGGCACTTGCTCTAGCCTTGTTTCAAATTCATTTGAGCCACTCAACGAGTGTTGTTGATATTCCACTCCTGCGAGGCATCCCAATGCGAAACCTAGCATCATGACTAGAAGCGACCACCCAACTTGCCTAATAGTTAGAATCCAAGCAACTAGAATAGCACAGAATCCCAAGCTACCCAATGTAATATAAAGTATCTCTCTATTTGAAATAAACCATCCAAGCAAAGCTCTAATTACCATTACAATCGGCGCAACGACGAAGATAGTACCCGCTATTAGGGCTGCTGCAACACCCAGAACCCCTAATACCCCTAATATTCCCCAACCGAGAATACTAGTGATGGAAGCACTTGTTAGTTCAGCGATAGCAAAGACAATCATCATACAAGCAAAGGCGATTATGAGCCAAATCCACCACTTTCTCTTTCTTTTCATTTTGACCTCCTTTATCATCTTCCTCAAATCCCCTAGCTGGGCTAGTGCTTTGTTCGTGCAGTTTTTCTTGCTGGCTTTTTGGCAGTTTTCTTATATCCAACTTTGAGCTTTTGAGTTCTGTAACCGATTACCGAACCAAACCAGGGGTCTAGTTCCCTAACTACCCTTATCTTTGTGGCTCTGCCATGACAATTTCTGCAGACTAGGAAACAGTTCTTTTGGCTATTATTGGCTGAGTTATTGTCCTTGTGGTCAAAGTTATAAGTCCCACTGCCCCAAGTCAAAGGTCTCTTACACACTCGACATTTGGAGCGAGGCATTCTGACAGGGACTTTGCCGTCCTTAATATATTTTAGGAGAGTCTTCTTTCCACTTTCGCCTCCAGCACTAAACCATTCAATTCTTTTTGTTATTATGCCGAATGGTCTTCTGCTCATATCTCAATTATTCTCCCTTCTTGATAGTGTAGGAGGTAATCAGGCAGGGATGTCAAGGTTTAGCTAATAGGAAAATATCCCGTTCCCTACTACCAGCTCTGTGTAGGTCTTTTCTTACCAGTGCCACTTCGCTTCTTCCTCCACCTCCCACTCTTGGTTCGAGAACGAGGTTGTTTTCCCACATGAGGGATACTTCCACCTGCTCGTCTATCTGGCATTTCTTCACCTCCTTCTAATCCCATTATATCCTTAGCGAATCGCTAATGGAAGACATGAACAAATAGAGCAAAGGGAAGCACTGCACCGCAATTGACACCCACTGCTACGGGGGATAGAATCAAATAGGTAATAAGGAGAGCAAGACCTATGGATGAGGAGTTAAGAAAAGAGATAAAAAAGATAACCAAGGGACTGAATAGGCTTAACATTAAAATAGACAAACTAGGAAAAAAAGAAAGTCGGAATTTCTTAGAGGCAAACAAAGCTACATTGGCTAGTGTTGGCTTCTCACTTGTGTTGGCTGGTTGTATACTTCGGCTTCAGCAACATGACTGGTCTTCCAGCGGATTATTCATATTCCTAGGTACTTTTTTAGCCGCCTTGGCTAGCTTCTGGGGCACACCGCATTTCCCGAGATTCCTGAGATTTGTTAGGATAGCGTTTTGGGTTGCATTAGCTATTGCTGTTGGTCTCACAGTATATGTAATTGTAGCGATTCGCTCCGCATAGACTATTCAGTCCGCTCAGCATTCCGTTAAGTCAAGAGGTGGGATAATCAGATTTAAGGGGGGAAGGTTTAAGGAAGGGGGGCGTTAGCCCCCCGCCTTAGTTAGTAACCTTTGAGCCCCTGTCTATTAGGATTATATGACTATACTTCTATTAGGGCAGGTCAAGAGAATAACACCTACCTATCCAAGACGCTGTGCCATTGAATCATTGACGGATAGAGCTTCTTATATTAGACTTACGTCTCTGGTATGCATATCTTAGCAAATAAAAGCGAGGGCACCTGGACTTGGCTTGAGTGCCCTAATTTTATGCCTGTACAGGAGGGAGAGCCATGGATTTAGTCTGGATTTGTATAATCGCGGGGCTTGCAGCGGCTGGCGTAGTTGCATTCTTCGTGCGCTATGTTTTAAGGCAGGACCAGGGCTCAGAGAAAATTAAGGAGATTTCTGCCGCCATTAAAGAAGGGGGACTGGCGTTTATTCACAGGGAATATCTCACATTGGGCATTGTGGTAGTGATAATAGCCATTATTCTAGCGGTCGTCCCTGGTTTGGGTTGGAGATTGAGTGTAGCTTTTGTTTTCGGCGCCATATGTTCTATGGGTGCCGGCTATGCCGGCATGAACATGGCACTCAGGTCTAATGGCAGGACCTGCGCTGCGGCACAGAAGGGGCTGAACCAGGGGCTAAGGGTTTCTTTCCGGGGTGGAGCGGTTATGGGGCTGACTGTGGTCAGCATTGGCATCATAGGGCTATCCGTTCTCTACCTTTTGTGGCATGAACACCAAAATTTCCTGTTTATCATTCCCGCTTATGGGACCGGTGCTTCACTGGTAGCTCTTTTTGCCAGGGTAGGCGGCGGCATCTTCACCAAGGGAGCCGATGCCGGCTCCGATTTAGTGGGCAAGGTGGAGGCGGGGATACCGGAGGATGACCCCAGGAATGCTGCAGTTATAGCCGACAACGTGGGTGACAATGTCGGAGATGTCTGCGGAATGGGTGCCGACCTCCTCGAGTCTTATGTGGAGACTGTTATTGCTACTATGACGCTCACCACTATTGGCGTCGTAATAGCACCATGGGTGACACAGCTATTTCCCGGACTCTCAACTGAGGCTGCTCGACAAGCTGCCTGGTGGTTGCCTCTTCTAGTTATGGCTGGCGGCATTGTAGCCTCCATAATCGGCTGCTTTTTGGTCAGAGTCGGGGAGAAGGTAGATATGTCTGCTCTCTTGGGAGCTTTGCGTCGCGGCACACTTGGCGCCACGATATTGACGGCGGTATTCGGTTTTCTGGTGATTCATTTTTTGGGTGCCAGCTTAGGTCTCTTCTGGGCGATGCTTGCCGGCCTCGTGGCCGGTGCCTTAATGGGGGAAAGCACGAACTATTTCACTTCTTATGCCTTCAAGCCGACCCAGGAAATCTCCGAAGCTTCCACTACCGGTGCCGGTGCTACTATAATTCGAGGCTTTGCCAATGGTCTGATGAGCACCTGGGCACCGATAGTCTTGATAGCCATAGCAATTGCTGTAGCGTTCAAGTTCGGCAACTTCTACGGTGTGGCCTTAGCTGCCGTCGGTATGTTGTCCACCCTGGGCGTGACACTGGCTACCGATGCTTACGGACCTATAGCCGACAATGCCGGAGGCATCACCACCCAGGCGGGGTTACCGGAGGAGGTGCGTGAGAGGACCGATGCCCTGGATTCTCTGGGCAATACCACTGCTGCCACAGGCAAGGGATTCGCCATCGGTGCCGCCGCCATGAATTCCCTGGGCTTAATTCTGGCCTTCGCTATGGCTGCCGGGATAGTGACGATTTCAAGCACTACAGGTCAATTAGAGCCATTCCCTGAAGCACTTAGCTTGCTGAGCGTGCCGGTTATTGTCGGTATACTTATAGGCGCCCTTATGCCTCCTATCTTTTGCGCTATGACGATGAAATCGGTGGGAGTGACCACATCAGCGATTATAGAGGAAGTTCGTCGGCAATGGCGTGAGATTAAGGGCTTGATGGAGGGGACAGCCAGGCCCGAATATAGCAAGTGCGTGGATATCGCCACCAAAATAGCGTTGAAACAAATGTTGCTTCCTTCCATAATGACGATAGTTGCACCTGTGATTGTGGGAGTGGTCCTGGGCAAATACGCCCTTGCCGGCTTTCTTATTGGCGCCCTGGCTACCGGTTTTATTCTGGCCATCACCTTGAACAACGCCGGCGGCGCCTGGGACAACGCTAAAAAGTGGATTGAGTCCGGTAAGTTTGGCGGTAAAGGCTCAGCCGCCCATAAAGCAAGTGTCGTTGGAGATACAGCCGGTGACCCCATGAAAGACACTGCCGGCCCGTCCTTGAATATAATGCTCAAGCTGATGTCGGTGATTTCACTGATGCTGGCGCCGGTATTAATGCATTTTGGCGGCCTGATTTAACAGCAGCAATTTGCCATCAAGTCAAAGGCTCCGTCTAGCTTTCTTTTTGAGAGGTATCTGGCGTTGATGCTACAATAGAGCATCATGCCGGATACCATATTCATCAAGGGTGCCAGAGAGCACAACCTCAAGGATATAGACGTCGTTATCCCCAGAAACAAACTGGTGGTTATAACCGGTGTTTCCGGCTCAGGAAAAAGCTCTTTAGCCTTCGATACTATATATGCCGAAGGGCAGCGCCGCTATGTAGAGTCTCTTTCTGCCTATGCCCGCCAGTTCCTGGGGCAGATGGAGAAACCGGACGTTGATTACATCGAAGGGCTCAGCCCGGCCATATCCATTGACCAGAAAGGGCCGCCCCATAATCCCAGGTCTATTGTGGGCACGGTGACTGAAATCTATGACTACCTGCGCCTCCTTTTCGCCCGCATCGGGCATCCCCATTGCCCTGAATGCGGCAGGGAAATCTCGCGTCAGACGGTGCAGCAAATTGTCGACGCCGTTCAAGAAATACCCCAGGGCAGCCGCATCATGATTCTGGCGCCGCTGGTCAGGGACCGCAAAGGTGAGCATCAAACGATACTTAAGGATTTACAGAAGGCGGGGTTCGTCAGGGTTCGAGTTGACGGGAAAATCTATGACCTCTCCGAGGAATTTCAATTAGATAAGAATAAGAGGCATACCATAGAGGTAGTGGTTGACCGGCTTCAAATAGAGCAAAGCGAAAATGCCACCCGCCTTGCCGACTCCATTGAGACAGCATTAAAACTGGGGTCGGGTGTGGTGCTGGTCAAGGTTCTTGACGGAGAAGAGTTGCTTTTCTCGGAGCATTTTGCCTGTGTCTATTGTGGCATAAGCCTGGGGGAAATTGCTCCCAGAACATTTAGCTTTAACAGCCCCTACGGAGCCTGCCCCGCTTGTACGGGACTGGGCTGTAAACTGGAAATCGACCCTAATTTAGTCATCCCCGACAAGAGATTGAGCCTGGTCGAAGGAGCTATCCAGCCCTGGACAAGAAATGGGCAGGTCAGCACCTGGTACAGCAGCATACTGCAGTCCTTGGGTCGCCGCCGCGGTTTTTCCATCTCCACGCCAGTCAAGGAACTGAGTGAGGAACTGGTGCATTTGATTCTTTATGGCGAGGGGGGTGAACTGGTTTCCGCCACATATGAAGACCGTTATGGCAGGATGCGCCAGTACTACACAAATTTCGAGGGCGTCATACCATACATGGAGCGCCGCTATAGAGAGACGAGTTCGGGTAGTGTCAGAGCGGATATTGAGCGCTATATGGCGTCAAATCCCTGCCCGGCTTGCCATGGGAAGAGGCTGAAACCAGAGTCTCTAGCTGTCACTATCGTGGATAAAAATATTATGGATGTTACCGCCCTGCCTGTCACACAGGCTTTGAACTGGGTGGAGCAGCTAGGAAGCAAAATCAGTCCTCGAGAACTTACCATAGCCAGGCAAATTATCAAAGAGATTCAAGCCCGGTTGGGCTTTCTCAGAGATATAGGCCTGAGCTACTTAACCCTGGACCGTCCTTCGGCAACGTTGAGCGGCGGTGAGGCCCAGAGAATTCGTTTGGCTACCCAGATTGGCAGCGGGCTCAGCGGTGTCCTTTATATTTGTGATGAGCCCACGGTGGGTTTGCATCCTGCCGATGGTTCCCGGCTTATAGCCACGCTGAAGCGCCTCAGAGATTTAGATAATACCATAATCATCGTGGAGCACGATGAAGCTATGATGAGGGCTGCCGACCACATTATCGATATGGGGCCTGGGGCCGGTAAACAGGGGGGAGAAATTGTTGCCACAGGAACACTTCAGGATATAATGGGTTGTTCTCAATCAATAACAGGGCAATACCTCAGCAGGACGAAGCAAATTCCCCTGCCAGCCGGGCGTCGCTCTGGCTCGGGAAAAGAACTGGTGATCCAGGGTGCCAGGGAGAATAACTTGAAAAATATCGATGTCCCTATCCCCCTGGGCAAGTTTGTGTGCGTCACCGGTGTTTCTGGAAGCGGTAAAAGCTCTCTCATTAACGAAGTCCTGTATAAAAGATTGGCCCGCCTCCTCTACCGGGCTAAGGAGAGACCGGGCGAGTGTGACGGCATTCTGGGCACCGAGTACATCGATAAGGTGGTCGACATTGACCAATCACCGATTGGCCGCACCCCGAGAAGCAACCCTGCCACTTATACCGGGACATTCACCCCTATTCGAGAACTTTTCGCCACTGTTCCCGAAGCCAGAATGCGTGGTTATCCCCAGGGGCGCTTTTCCTTCAACGTAAAGGGGGGAAGATGTGAAGCCTGTCAGGGGGCGGGCTATGTTCAGATCGAGATGCAATTTCTGCCCAATGTCACTGTTCCCTGCGAGATATGCAAGGGAAAAAGATATAACCGTGAAGCGCTGGAAATCCAATTTAAAGGAAAAAACATCGCCGAAATCCTGGACATGACGGTTGACGAAGCTTTGGTCTTCTTCGACCACTTCCCTAAAATCAAAAACAAGCTGGCAACCCTCCGGGACGTAGGTTTGGGATATATTTGTCTGGGGCAGCCGGCACCGACCCTTTCCGGAGGCGAGGCCCAGCGAGTAAAATTAGCCACTGAGCTATCCCGCCGCTCCACAGGCAAAACGCTTTATATACTTGATGAGCCGACTACCGGCCTTTCATTCTCGGATATTGCTTATCTTCTGAAGGTGCTACAGCGCCTGGTGGATTACGGGAACACGGTAGTTGTTATCGAGCACCACCTGGATGTGGTCAAAAACGCCGATTGGGTTATTGACCTCGGTCCTGGAGCTGGTGATGAGGGTGGCTACCTTGTGGATGCCGGCACTCCTGAGGGATTGACCCAAAACGGTGCCTCTTTCACCGGCCAATATCTACGTGGTATATTATTAATGCAGCGGGAAAAAAGTACCCCCGTTTTGTCACCCTGAGCGATAGCGAAGGGTCGAGATTCTTCGCTTTGCTCAGAATGACAGGAAGGTTTATTAATCGCAGCGGGAAAAGGTGTTGACATGACATCAGTGCCCAACAGGGACGAAATTCTTGGTTCCATCCATGGCAATGTCCAGGATAAGAATATGATTAAGCATATGCTAGCCACGGAGGCTATTATGCGGGCTTTAGCCAGGAAGTTGGGAGAGGATGAAAATGAGTGGGGCATTACCGGGCTTATCCATGATATAGATATGGAACTGGTTGAAGGTGATATGAGTAGCCATAGCATATTGGGCGCTGACATTGCCAAGGAGCTTGGAGCCAGTGAGACTATGATCCATGCTATTCTGTGCCATAATGAAGCTCATGGAGTTCCCCGAGAAACGAAATTGGATAAGGCCCTTTTTTGTGCTGACCCTCTGAGCGGGCTTATTACCGCTGCTGCTCTGGTTCGCCCCGATAAACTAAACGGATTGACCACTAAATCGGTAATGAAACGCTTTCGCGAAAAAAGCTTTGCTGCTGGAGTCAATCGGGAGCAAGTGGCTCAATGCCAGGAAATCGGACTGGAGCTGGAAGAATTCATCGGCCTGGGAATCGAAGCCATGAAAGAAATCGCCTCAGATTTGGGATTGTAACATCTTTGAATTTAGGCAAACTGGGCAGTGCGAGGCTAAATCCTCGCACTGCGTTTTTTGAATATCCCTTGCCTGGAAGCAGGATCCTGTGACTAGTATCTCAGGTTTAGCACATGCCCGGTTATCTGGATGGCATAGACGTTTAAGCGGGCTGAACTCTCTCCATCTTCACGACCGAATTCCTATTGCAAACGGATTGATATGTTTGATATAGTTGACTATACTTGGTTATAAATGGAGCTTGAATTTTTTAGCCAGGGCAGGGCAGGGCAGGAAGCAGGCATGGTAATAAGAAGAAAACTCGCTCATGAAAGAGACAGAATCACCGTACAAAGAGTTAGAAGCGCTACCTAGAACTGGAGTGATATACGGGGCTCTTGTAGCATCCTCCCGTGATGTCATACTGGGGGTGAATCGCAAAGGGACAGTAATATTCTGGAATCGAGGTGCAGAGCAAAGTTTTGGCTACTCAGCCGACGAGATACTGGGCCAGCCAGTAATCAAGTTGATGTCGGAGAAACACAGAGAGGCTCACACGAAAGAACTGAAGGCTTTCCTGAGCGGAAATTACGGGGGGGCAGGGGTCCTCGAATTTGAAGCATTGAGGAAAAACGGCTCTACATTCCCCATTGAATTGTCTTTATCTATTGAGCAGCAAAACGGCAAATTTATGGGACTTGCCATCGGAAGGGACATCACCGAGCGCAAACAAATGGAGCAGGCACTCATGGAAAGCGCAGAACGTTATTGCAATCTCTTTGCGAATTCCCTGGAAGCAGTTTTTTCTGCGGACAGCGAAGATGATGTTTTAGTGGTTAATAAGGCGCTTGAGAAACTGTGTGGCTACTATCTGGAAGAATTAACCGAGATTAAGCCGACAAACATTCTCCCTCCGGGGGGTAGGGAATATATTTCCAAACACGTAGAGAAGATGCTGAGCGCAGATGAACCTATATCCGGCATAGTGCATGAAATTTTCGAGAAAGACGGCAAAAGGATACTGATAGAGCAGTATCTAAACTTCATCAAACAAAAAGGCACAATCGCAGGATTTCAAGGGTCTTACGCAGATGTCACCGAGCGCGATAAAACGGAAGAACAATTGAAGAGTTCTTTTGTCAACCTGGCAAAAACCGTTTCTCGTGTCATTGAATCTTTTGACCCCTATACGGCGGGGCATCAGCAAAGAGTAGCTGAACTGGCTCGTCTTGTAGGTGAGAATATTGGTTTGACCGAGGATATGGTCGAGAGGCTCTACCTCAACGGATTGCTCCACGACATCGGCAAGATTTCCATCCCGACGAGTATTCTGACCAAGCCGGGTGAACTATCCGAGGAAGAATGGGCTCTTATCCGTGCCCATACGAAACAGGGTTATAACATATTGAAGGACGCAAATCTTCCCTGGCCGGTAGCTGAAGTAGCACTGCAACACCACGAACGGCTAGATGGCTCGGGTTATCCTGACGGTATCACAGGGGATAAGCTAAGTCTGGAAGTCAGCATTCTCGCCGTCTGCGATGTGGTGGAAGCTATGAGTTCCCATCGTCCTTATCGGCCAGCAAGGACCACGACGGATATTCTAAAAGAGCTCAAAAATGGCAGGGGAACAAAGTACGATGTCAGTGTAGTAGATGTGATGCTGCCGATGATTGAAAGTGGGGAATTTAAGTCTGTGTGGAATCGCCGAAATTCAGGGAACACGGCTACAGAAGGTCTATATCCCTGACGACTTCAATAAAGTTTTCAAAAGGCTTATAACTAAGGTTGTTCTCTCTGCAGTATGCCAGTAACTCACCCGTGGCGAAAACATGGTGAGCATATTTTGCCGGAGCAAAATCGGAATCGCCATTCCCCACGTATATTACCCTGTACCCCAGCTTTAGAAACAATTTAGTATATGCCTCTTTAACGCCATCCTGTAATCGCTTGCCATCCGGCCCCAAATATTGCACCTCCATTCCTTCGGAGTGGAAGGAAGCTTGCGCTGCATGTACCTCGATATTCTTCAAACCCAGGTCTTTCAGTGTGGCTTCGATGTAGAAATCCAGGCCGTTACTCACAATGACTAATCTGAAGTCCTTTCTCCGGCAGTAATTCACCAGTTCGTGAAATCCAGCTCGTACCTTAATCTTGCCCTGTAGCGCTCCAAGTAGTGCAGGTTTATCGGCTTTAACCATGGCAAAGGCCTTAGTATTGAACTCCCCGACAGATATCTTGTGCTCCTTATACTTTCGCAGCAATCGCCGCCAATCCCCCTGAGCGAAGGCATCTAAAAGAAAGAAGCTGGTATCTTCTTCGGTAACTGTACCGTCGAAATCACATTGAACTAAGGTTTTCATACCTTCGACTTAATCACCCGGGCAGTGGCCAGGGCCCGTCACATGTACCCCTTTCTTACTCTGTAGCAAGGAGCAGCACAGATTATACCATACCGCTCCCTGCCACCAATCACTGGCGGATTCGATTGCCCGAATGTCTTGCTTCTTCCTTTCCTGAGTTGTCAGTGGGAGTGAAAACTGCTAGATTTATGTTAATGTCTTACCGTCGCATAGTGGCTAAATTCGGCACAGGCCTCCTTACCTCAGGCACTGACCATCTCGACTTGAAAGTCATGTCAAGTTTGGTGGAGCAGATAGCCCGACTCCACAGTCAGGGGAAGGAGATAGTAATAATCTCTTCCGGGGCTATTGCTTCGGGAAGACAGAAGCTTAAAAAAGTTCCGGAACGCAAGAACACCCCTTTTAGACAGGTCCTGGCTTCGGTGGGGCAAAGCCACCTCATGTATACTTATGAACAACTTTTCAGCCGGTATGACATAACCGTAGCCCAGGCATTGCTCACGAAAGAAGACCTCTCTGACCGCAGTGGCTATCTTAATGCTCGTAATACCTTGCTGGCTCTGATGGAACTTGACATAATATGTATTGTCAATGAGAATGACATTGTTGCCATCGACGAGATTGAAGGGCTCAAATTCGGGGATAATGATAATCTTTCCGCCATGGTGGCTAACCTTGTTGATGCTGACCTTCTAGCGCTGCTCACCGATATCGGAGGCTTGTACACTGCCGACCCGAGTTGCAATCCTCAAGCCCAACTTATTTGCCGGGTGGACAAGATTGATGCCGAAATTGAACGTATAGCTAGTGACACTGCCAGTTACCAGGGGATTGGCGGCATGGCCACCAAGATTGAAGCAGCCAGGCTGGCTACTTGTTCAGGGGTAAATGTAATCATTGCCGATGGGCGAGAAACTGACATACTGGTGAGGATTAGCCAGGGAGAAGACATAGGCACTTTCTTTCCTGCACAGGTTAATAAGATGGAGAGCAAAAAGAGGTGGATGCTCAGCGGGCTGGCTTCCAAGGGCAAGGTCACGGTGGACAAAGGCGCTGTCTTAGCTCTCAAGGAGCACAATAAAAGCCTGCTCCCTGCAGGGATTATGAAAGCGGAAGGCGAGTTTCACCGCGGCGATATTGTGGATATCCTGGACGAGAAGGGCAAACACATTGGCTATGGCATTTCCAACTATAGCTATTCTGATTTCGCTATCATCGGAGGGAAGCACTCCGATAAAATCCTCGGTCTCCTCGGCTACGATTATGGTGACGAAGCGGTTCATAGGAATAATATGGTAATATTGTGAACAGAATGAAAATGAACTTTGCGGAGTATAGGTGAATAGTCATCTCATAGAAATCTTTGAGGACGAAGAACTCAAAACTAAGATACAAAAGAAACTGCCTTACTTATTTAGCATTGCTGAGCTAGAAAGCTCACGGGCAGGCAAAATTGGAATGCAAGTGGGTTCGCTTAGGGAAAACGTTGTAATAGCTTTGCTTATATATAAGTTTGGAGAGGAAAACGTAGAAACCGGGATTCCCATTACTGAGCCAGAAGTTGACCTCAAGTTATTTGGTCAACCCGTGTCTATAAAGACAATTACAGGTAAAGGGTTTAGTGGAGTTAAGCTTATATGGACGGTTGATACTCAAAAAGCACGAGAATTTCGAGAGAACTACTATCCTCGATGTGACATTTTATTTGTGCAGGTTAATTGGGGTCGTAAGGGCGCATTTTACTATCTGCCTTTAGGGGTTCAAAAGGCGGTGTTCCAGGGGATGGGCAGGGAAAAGTACATCAAACTCCCGAAGCCAGGGACAAATCCTAGAGGCGTGGAAATCACAAAGGAAGCATTAGAGGCTATAGTTACGGATAAAGAATCCAAAGCTATTGAGATATATTGGCAAAGAACAGAAATAGACTACGATCCATACCAGAGATGGGTTGACCACTGGAGGGAGGAATGAGGAGGAAAAGAGGGACTAAGACAAGTTCATTTGGTTCTCCAGGGCGGATAAACCATGATTCCACTCGATTCTACGCTAGCAGACTCTACGAAAGCTTGCCTAAAGAAGAAAAAGGCAAATATGTAGAAAATGCTATCCCACCTGAATTTCTGGACAAAATATTTTGTAAGTCAAGTGAAAAGATGGAGGAATTACCTGACAATAGTGTTCACCTAATGGTGACCTCTCCACCTTATAACGTAGGCAAAGACTATGACGAGGATTTGACACTCGAAGGATATAAGGAGTTTCTAAGAGGGGTATGGCAAGAGGTTTACAGAGTGCTTGTGCCCGGTGGCAGAGCTTGTATAAATATTGCCAACCTAGGGAGAAAGCCATATATTCCCCTTCACACCTTTATCGTTGAGCAAATGCTTGCCCTCGGCTTTTTGATGAGGGGGGAGATTATTTGGAATAAAGCTTCTAGCTCTAGCCCTTCCACAGCTTGGGGGAGCTGGCTTTCCGCAGCTAACCCGACACTAAGAGATGTTCACGAATATATATTGGTTTTTTCTAAAGGAACGTTCACTCGAAAGAAGCCCCCCGATAGGAACAACACCATATCCAGAGAGGAATTTCTTGAATTTACCAAAAGCGTATGGACGTTCCCTGCGGAGCAGGCAAAGAGCATCGGGCATCCTGCACCCTTCCCAATAGAATTACCATATAGGTTCATCCAGCTCTACACTTATGAGGGAGAGGTTGTCTTGGACCCCTTTATGGGAAGCGGGCAAGCAGGAATAGCCGCAATAAAAACAAAGCGGCACTATGTAGGTTATGAGATAAACGAGGAATACGTTAAACTGGCGGAGAGACGAATCAGAAGATTTAGCTACGTTCAGAATGTTCCTGCATTATTCGATTTTATAGTTAAAGAGGGCAGAGCGGATATAGCTATAGACGAGCAGTTGGGAACTGAAAAACTGAGGAAGACGAACTATGGAATCAGCCGTAAAAGAGCTGGAAGAAAAGGGAAAGGCGGCTAAAGCGGCGGCGAGGAAGCTGGCTTTTCTTTCTACCGAAGTTAAGAACAAGGCTCTGGTCAATATCGCTGAAGCTCTTATTGATAAAAGGGATGAAATCCTGGCTGCTAATAAAATTGACTATGACGCAGCTAAGGCTTCGGGGATGAACGAGGCTATGCTGGACAGGCTTATGCTGTCGCCGTCTCGCCTGGGAGGCATGGCTCAGGACACAAAAACAGTGGCGGCGCTGCCCGACCCCGTAGGCGAGGTGTTCGAGACGCGAACTCTGCCTAATGGTCTGCAGATAAGCAAGAAGCGAGTCCCTTTAGGAGTCATCGGTGCAATATATGAAAGCCGCCCCAATGTTACCATAGACATATCGAGCCTGTGTCTTAAATCAGGCAATGCCGTCATCCTCCGGGGCGGCAGGGAAGCTATAAATTCTAATAGGGCCCTAGCTAAAGTAGCTCAAGAGGCTTGCGACCGGGCTGGTGTGCCCCAGGGAGCCATTCAACTTATCGAGTCCACCGAGCGGGCTTTAGTCAACCAAATGCTCGAGATGAAGGGAATAATCGACTTGATGATTCCCCGTGGCGGCGCTGGCTTGATAAAGCTGGTCTCAGAGAATGCCGCTATGCCGGTGGTTACGGGAGGGATAGGTGTTTGCCACACCTACGTGGATAAGAGTGCTGACCTGAATAAAGCTGTAGCCATTGCCTATAATGCCAAAGTCCAGCGTCCCACCGTATGCAACGCTCTGGACTGCATCCTGGTTCATAATCAGATTGCTCAAGCTTACCTGCCTGCTATTGCTAAAGAATGGGCTAAAGCAGGGGTGGAAATGCACTGCGACGAGCGAGCTATGGCTATGCTTAAGCCCACTGCATCCCTGAAGCTGGTCCCGGCTGTCGATGAAGACTGGGGGAAGGAATACCTGTCGCTGAAAGCTGCTATTAAGGTGGTTGATTCGCTGGATGAAGCTTTAGAGCACATTGAGAAATACGGCTCGGGGCACTCCGAAGCTATCGTTACCGAAGACCGTTCGGCGGCAACGCGCTTTCTCAACGAAGTGGATGCCGCCTGTGTCTATGCCAATGCCAGCACCCGTTTCACCGACGGCGGGCAGTTTGGATTAGGTGCTGAGATAGGCATAAGCACGCAGAAATTTCATGCCCGTGGTCCCATGGCATTGAAAGAGCTAACCAGCTACAAGTGGATTATCCTGGGCAACGGCCAGATCCGGCCTTAGCCTTCGTGTCATCAAGACAGAGGCATCACGAGACTGAGCCGTGCATTCTCAAGAGTTCAGTTCGGGAGAGCCAAACCGCCTTAACCTTCACGGATTCACGAGAGGCGGTATGCCTCCTGAGCCAGGGGATATGATTAGCCTGCATTAGTGTGGTGATGTGGAGTCGGGCCAGTTTTATCCTCAAGGTGTTCGGCAAATCGATGACCTGGAATCCTAACCGGCCAGCGTGAGTATGAAAGGCAGTCCAGCCATACACGGCAACGATGCCACCATATTTCCCATCGGCTACTTCTGTGGCAAGGACTTGCAAGCCGTCCCTGAAGTAATAGATGAGTCCCCGCGGGGAGCCCCTCATTCCCGACCCTGAGCTTGACCGCCATTTCTCAGCAATCCAAGCATTATTCAGATGCAGTTTGATGACGGGGTCGCCAGACCCGACCTCACAACCGCCCTCCAGCTTGATGGAACAGCCCTTGTGACGTCTTACCTCAACGCAAATGACGCTGTTTCCCTCCAGAGGCTTGATACCGAGAGCCATTGTGTGAACTTTGTTTATGATGGGCAACATAGCCCGTATGATAGTTCTTAATAAAGAAGATGCCATGTATCACCTTGGGGACTCATTTTCACCGTCTAATCACGCAGCATCTACAGCATAGCTCGCTGAAACGCCCGGCAATCCGGCCGCTAATAATCCGCAGCTATTACACCTGACTGGTTTACGTTGGAGATGATGTTCTTCCACTTCCCCATATGACGGGAGCGGTCTTCCAGCGTGGTCACCAGTTCAACACGAATAGACGGGCGATCAACGCCCAGGGTATGTAACTTCCGTGCTAGTTGATCCCGGACGCTACTAGCTACGTGTCCATTCCCTTCCTCGAACATCAGTCGCAAGCAGATGCCGTCCGCTTCATGAACCACCTGGTACTGGCGTATATTAGCGAAGCTTTCCAGAACGTTCCAAAAATGGACAGGGTGAACGGCAACCTGTCTCTCTCCCCCACCCCGAAGGTAGAGAACATCATCATTCCTCCCGTTGATGGCAATAATACGTCGGAATGGCTGGCCGCACGGGCACGGCTCCGGAGCCAGTACCATCATATCGGATATTTCGTAGCGGATGACGGGCTGAGTGAAGCTGAAGAGACTGGTGAATAGAATCTTGTGTCCCAGATTCCCGTCGGGCACAGGACGGTTGTCCTCATCCACCACTTCAACAATGCCCAAATCTTCGAAGATATGCATCCCCTGGCCGGGGTTGCACTCCATAGCGCGGAGTCCCTCCTGAGTGCCATAGATGTCGAAGCCGGAACATTGCCACGCAACCTGGAGCTGCTTCCTCAATTCGCTGGTCAGCGGTTCGCCGCCACCGGCAATAATAGAGGGATTGATATGCAACCGCCCCTGAAGTTGTTCTGTCACAAGCAGCCCAAGCATGGATGGAAAACCTCGAAGGACATGAGGTTGAATGGAATTTAAC
>Ga0307429_1000624_pt1 | contig 19682 bp, 12 predicted proteins | sample SalMarWE160230MG_FD_202151 | JGI IMG/M metagenome (GOLD analysis project Ga0307429, IMG submission 202151) | Salt marsh sediment microbial communities from the Plum Island Ecosystem LTER, Massachusetts, United States - WE1603-230 | ecosystem: Environmental > Aquatic > Marine > Intertidal zone >... | reverse complement strand
GAAACATAAGGGATAAAATAAACCTAAAGAAGGTTATCTTTGGCTCTGAACGCTCAAGTGAGGCTATGCGAAGAAAGATCAAGGAGCTTCTTGGTGTGGAGCATATTTTTGATATCCCTGGTATGACAGAACTCTATGGGCCAGGCACAGGTCTCGATTGTATCTATCATGAAGGAATCCATTACTGGGCAGACTATTACATCCTTGAGATACTCGATCCCGATACCTTGGAAAAGGTTGAGGATGGAGAGATAGGGGAGATGGTAATAACAACCCTCAGGAAGGAAGCTGCTCCTCTTATCCGATACAGGACCAGAGATCTGACAAGGATAATTCCGAAAAGATGTTCCTGTGGATCAATCCTTCCCATGCACGACGCCCTTTTAGGCAGATCCGATGATATGTTCATTATCAGGGGTGTGAATATCTATCCCGGCCAGATAGATTCTGTCCTGTCTCAGGTCCCAGGGGCTGGAAGTGAATATCAGATTATCTTGGAGAGAAAAGAAGATGGAAAGGACTACATGTCTTTAAAGGTAGAGAGGTCTCAGGGAGAAAAACCATTGGAGGATGAAGAATTGAAGAAAAAAATAGAAGTGGAGATTAAAAAACAGATTCTGGTAAGTGGTGCCGTTACAATAGTCGATTATGGAAATCTGCCAAGATCTGAGAGAAAAAGTAAACGGGTATTTGACAATCGAGACTCAGCTAAGTAGTTATGATACCTACTCCCTGTTTGTCTCTCAAGCCTTATTAGACATACAATAGGCGTTCACGGGTTCAAAGGTTCATGGTTAGAGTGATGAAGGAAGGCTTCGATTCTATGTCCAATAAGGAATTAATTTGATTCTTTGGATATATCATGTGAGCTTGCACTGAAATTAAAAATCAAGAAATGAAGAAAAGGCCATCAACCTTGAACCCCGCCTGCCATCCGTCGGGCAGGGGTGAACCCTGAACCTGTGAACGGTTACGAAAAACATTTGTCATCTAAAAATATTTTCCCTGTTAAAGATTTGAACAACTGGGGGAAAATTAAACAAAGGAGACCAGAATGGAAATATTTCAAGATATGACTATTCTTTCGCTTGAACAGGCAACAACGCTCCCATACCTTACGTATAGGCTTGCCCAGGATGGAATGAACGTTATCAGGGTAGAACATCCTATATATGGTGATCCTAACCGAATGATCGGGCAAAACTACCTTAAAGAAGAGAGGATGAATGCCTATTATCTCTGTATAAATTCCGGGAAAAAGGCGATCACCCTTAATTTAGCCGAAGAAAAGGGCAAGGAAATTTTAAGAGATTTGATTATTAAATTAAACGTAGATATCTTTGCTACTAATCAGCTCCCAAGGAACTATGCCAAGCTGGGTATAGACTATGAGACGTTAAAGGGAATTAAATCAGATATCATCTGGTTAGGTATGACTGGTTTCGGTCCGGACAGCAACGAGGCAGCCTATGAGCCGATTCTTCAGGCCAGGTCCGGTTTGATGGATCTAACAGGTGAGGCAGACGGTAATCCCCAATCACTTGGTATACCCTTGTCTGATATGGGTACGAGTGAGCATGCCTATGGGCTTTTAATGAAGGCCCTCTTAAAAAGAGAAAAGGCAGGGCAAGGTTCCAGGATAGATATCTCGATGCTTGAATCTTCAACGTCCTGGCTAACCGTAGCAATAACACTGACAGCCACATTTAATCAAAAGATAACAAGACACGGAAATACCCATGAATTCTTTGCTCCTGTCTCAGTATTTACGACCAAAAATGGGTATGTATACATGGCAGTTGGTAATGACCGGCAATGGAAGGCTATGGTAAAGCTCCCACTTTTTAAATCGTTAGATAAACCAGAATATGAAAAGAATGAAGGAAGGATACAGGATGTTATGAACCTGAACCAGTCCATAGGTGAAATAGTATCGACTGTTACCTCAGAGGAACTCATAGAGCTCTTTAATCAGATTAGGCTACCTATAAGCAAGATACATGGTATTCCTGAGGTGTTAGAAGATCCTCTCATCAAAAGGAGGCTTCTTAAATCAAAGGATCCTAAATCAGGACTCGAGCTTACACTTGCGCCATCACCGTTTGTCACACAGTTTATGAAAGATTCTAACAATACCCTGTCCTTTCCACCCAGGTTCGGGGAGCATAACAGTGAGATATACTCTACTGTGCTCGGTTACCCTGACAGTGATCTGGCCACATTCAAGGAAAAGGGGGTTATATAGGACTAATGAGAAATACGAAAACCCAATGTTTGAGTAAAAATTTTTAGCCTATAACTCACCGACTTCACTGTGCATTCATTACCGGTGAGTGGCGAGAAGAGGAATTATTGAGTGATTAGCAAACTTAATTTAAAAGGGGAATGAAAGTGAATAATTTCGAATACCTTATGCCTACCACCATCAACGAGGCTATCTCTCTTCACAAAAAGTATGGGGAAGGGGCAAAATACATTGCTGGTGGGACAGATGTCATGGTCAAAATCAAGGAGGGAAAGATCAGCCCCCAGTGTTTGATTTCCCTCAGGCACCTTCAGGGCCTTGACCATATTATGTATGAGAAGGGAGAACTCAGAATAGGCGCTATGGTCACTCATAGAATGCTGGAACGCTCTCCAGTCATCGGAAAGTGGTTTCCCATTCTGACTGACGCTGTAAAAAATATCGGCTCTGTTCAGATTCGAAATGTGGCAACCATTGGCGGGAACATCGTGAATGCAGTTCCGTCGGCTGATGGCGCAGTCCCATTGATCACCCTGGGCGCTGAGGTTCGGGTAATAGGTCCCAAAGGGGAAAGGATTATGGGACTTGAAGATTTCTTTATCGGCCCGGGGCAAACCTCTCTGAAAAGTGGCGAAATCCTTGTGGAATTTCTTATTCCGAAGCTTCTTTCCCACACAGGAGCGGCCTATTGGAAACACACCCGAAGAGCCGCAATGGAATTGCCTATTCTGGGTGTGGCTGTTTTGATCAGTCTTGACAATGACATGAAAACCTGCACCGAATCAAGAATTGGTCTTGGTGTTGTGGCTCCTACGCCCATGCGGGCAAAAAATGCCGAAGCCATCCTGAAGGGAAACAAGGTAGATGACAAGATTCTCAAAAAGGCAGGTGAGGCTGCCGCCCAGGAATGCAAGGCCAGGGACAGTATTCGAGGAAAGGCCTGGTATCGAAGGGATATGGTGGAGCTCTTTGTTCAGAGAATGGCAATACTTGCTATGGAAAGGGCACATTAGCTAACTGGAGGTGCGTGGATGAAAAATGTATCGGTCTCTTTTACCTTAAACGGTGATCTTGTAACGGCCGAGGTGCCGCCGAACTGGACACTCTTAAAGACATTGCGTGAGTACTTTGAATTAACTGGTGCAAAGGAGGGATGTGGGGTAGGTGAATGTGGTGCCTGCACAGTCATTATAGATGGGGATGCCATAAACTCATGCATCTATCCAATCCTTGAAGTTGAGGGTAAATCAGTTACCACTATTGAGGGGGTAGCGAGTGAGGATGGAACCTTACATCCCCTTCAAAAGGCCTTCCTTGAAAACAATGGCGTTCAGTGTGGATTCTGTACATCAGGGATGATCATGTCCTCAAAGGCCCTTCTGGATCATAACCCTGATCCAACGGAAGATGAAATCAGAACAAGCATAGCTGGCAACCTTTGTCGTTGTACTGGCTACGTTCAGATTGTCGAATCCATAGAGAAGGCTGCAGAAATGATCAAGGAGGAAAAATAATCTTCATGAGACAGAAATTTGGAAACTCATAGTCATATATTTTTTGTAATGACCATTTATTTCGGTTGATTCAAACGGTTGCGGTTGCGCTGCTCGTATCGGGATTCGTACATCGGTTATGAATAGAAACAAAAAGACAATAAAGAGTTTCCAGGACTTGAATGTTTATCAAGGATCAACGCAAACTGAATAACGACAGACGAAACGAGCAGCGCAACCGAATAACGAATGACTAACGACAGGGTTGTGCCACAGATTTTTTCAATTTCAAAATCCCTGTAGGAGGAAGTGATGTCCGATCTTTTGTATGTAGGAAAAAATATTCCAAGGACAATAGAGGTTGACAAGGTAACGGGGAGGGCTATCTATATCGATGATCTCAAACGCCCGGGAATGCTTTATGGGAAGATACTTTACAGTAACTATGCCCATGCAAAGATTAAAATGATTGATACCTCCAAAGCAGAAAAGCTTCCTGGTGTAAGAGCGGTCCTGACTGGCTACAACATTCCAGATGTACGAGTCGGATTCTTAAAAGATCAGACAGTGCTTAAGAAAGATATAGTTCGCCAGTTTAGAGATGAGGTAGCCGCCGTTGCTGCCATCAGCGCGGAGATAGCAGAGGAAGCGTTAGATTTGATCGAAGTGGAATATGAGGAATTACCAGGAGTTTTTGATCCCATTGAGGCGATGAAGGAAGGGGCAACCCTTGTGCATGAGGTGGATGCAAGAGGGAAGCCTATCAAGAGCAACATAATACCAATGCCCTGGAAATTTAAGGCCGGAGATATCGAGCAAGGCCGGAAGGACTCTGCATACATGGTAAAAGACAATCTGAGCACCACCTGGGTTAATCAAGGCTGCATGGGGACGAGTGGATGTATAGCCGAGTTTGATATGAATAATAACTTAACCCTGTACAATCAAACCAATGTTCCCTTTTTGGACAAACAGAGGATCATGGAGCACTTCGCTACCATTGGCCTTAAAGGAAAAAATGTGAGGGTTGTCAATGCCGTGGTAGGCGGGAGTTTCGGGACCAAACTGGATACAGATATCTACGAATTTATAAGTATCCAGCTCGCCCTTAAAACCAGAAGACCGGTAAAGATATTATTTACTCGAGAAGAAGAATTCCGGGCATTGCCGCCAAGACAGCCTGCACGCTTTACCATAGAACAAGGATGTGACAAGGAAGGCAGACTTACCTTCAGGAAGGCGGAGGCTATTTTGGACAATGGGGCTTACACCTCCTGGGGTGTCACAACCCCATCTGTTATGATGATGCCCATGTCTTCACTCTATCGCGTGCCCAACGTCTCTTTTGAGTCCACATGTGTATATACCAATAATATCTACTGCCAGGCAATGAGGGGGTATGGGAATCCGCAAGCCACCTTTGCTGTGGAAACTTCAATGGATAGACTGGCTGAAAAAGCCGGTATTGACCCGGCAGAATTCAGACTGATTAACTGTAATCAATCGGGTGATGTAACACCTATGAGGCTAAAAATAACCTCTTGCGGTCTGGAAGAATGTATAAATTCTGTAAAGAAACGGCTCAACTGGAGTGAGAAGAAACAAAAACAGAAAAACAGAGGTGTTGGCATGGCCTCCCTTATTCATGTTGCAGGTGGTGCAAGGGTATATCTATCTGATGGCCATGGCATGATGATTAAGGTAGACCAAAATGGGCATGTAGACGTGTTGGAGAGTGGAACAGATCAGGGCCAGGGCTCTCCCACGGTGATTTCTCAGATTATTGCAGAGTCACTGGGATTTAGACCCGAGGATATTTCCTTGACCTTTGGTGATACAGGGTTGTGCTTGTGGGATGCAGGAACCCATGCCAGCCGTCATACCTTCATGGCTGGAAATGCTGCGGTCAGGGTTTGTGAGAAGGCAAAAAAACAGATCCTTGATATGGCTGTCGAACAAATGCCTAAGTTAATTAAGGGCGGTTTTAAGCGTAAAAAAAGGAAGGATCCTGATTTCGTGGAACCGGACCTTGATTACAGCCTGATTTCAAGCCCTGAAAAACTGGATATAAAAGACAGGATGGTCTTCCCCACAACGGCCCCTGATCATCCTTACTTCAAGGTTGAGGTAAGCCAAATTTTAAGGAGTGGACTCCATGTAGGAACAGGGGAGAGCAAGGTAGTAGTAGCTGAGGCGTTTTACGATCCACCTACAGAGATGCTGGATAGAGAAATGAAGGGAAATCTCTCACTCACCTATGCCTTTGGCACGACCGGTGTTGAGTTAGAGGTGGATGAAGAAACTGGAAAGGTAAAAATCCTTAATCTTTTTGCTGCTCACGATGTGGGAAAGGCAATAAACCCAACCCTTGTAAAAGGTCAAATTTATGGTGCGGCCTATATCGGGGCAGGGTACGCCCTTACAGAGGAGATAAAACTGGAAAAAGGAAGGGTTATGAATCCTAATTTTCGTGATTATAAGATGCTTACTGCCAAGGATGTTGTCCCTGTGGAGCCGATTGTGATTGAGCCAGGAGATAAGGATGGGCCATATGGAGCCAAGGGAATCGGTGAGCCTGGGCTTGTTCCAACTGCCCCGGCCATTGCCAACGCTGTGTACGATGCCATAGGAATCAGAATAAGAGATCTCCCCATAACGCCTGAGAAGGTCCTTGCGGCCTTAAAGGAAAAGAAGCAACAACAATAGTTCTTATGCCCCTGATCATAGTGAGGGATTTATTTTTCAGCAATCTTTCTGATTACTTTCGTGACATATTCGATATCCTGTAAGGTATTGAAATATCCCATGCTAAACCGAACTGTTCCTTTAGGATAGGTACCAAGGGTTTTGTGCGCCAAAGGAGCGCAATGCAAACCTACCCTCACAAAGATGTCATATTCTCTATCAAGGATAGTGCCGACATCGGTTACAGGAATGCCTTCCTCCATCCATGCCAAATTAATTGATCCACAACCGCTAAATGCATGATCAGATCCGGTAGGTAAAATAGAATCAAATGTGACTGATACGGTAGCCGTTTGGCGTTCAGCCTTAAGTGGTCCATAAATTGTGAGGCCAGGCACGTCGTATAATTCCTTGAGCATCGCTGAGGTAAGGGACTCCTCATGCTTTTTTATTGTGTCTACCCCCTCTTTTAGAATGAAATCGACCCCTGCGCCAAGTCCAGCGATACCAGGGTTGTTTTGGGTCCCACTCTCAAGAGCATCTGGTAAAAAATCTGGTTGTTCGATCTTTTCAGAAATGCTGCCTGTGCCGCCCCGTTTCAACGGGCGGACTGTCAGGCCTTCTCGGATGTATAGGCCTCCGGTCCCCTGAGGACCTAAAAGCCCTTTGTGCCCGGTAAAGGCCAGAAAATCGATACCGTCAGCCGTAACATCGATCGGGTAACAACCAGCTGTCTGGGCTGCATCAACCAACAGTGGAATGTCACCTATGGCCTTTTTTACGGCCCTTACATCCTGAATGGTTCCACAAACATTTGATGCGTGGTTTAAAACCATCAAAGCAGTATTTTTTTGAATAAGCTTTGGCAACGCATCAATGTCTAAAAACCCTTTATTATCACAGGGGGCTATTGTTACGGTGATAACAGAGCTTTCCTCCAGATGTTTTAAGGGTCGCATGACCGAGTTGTGTTCCATTGATGAAACAATGACATTATCGCCAGGGTTCAGGAAACCATAAATGATGATATTGAGTGACTCGGTTGCATTCATCGTGAACACAATACGCGTCGTGTCGGTAATATTGAATAGGGTTGCGAGACCCTCACGGGTGTGCTGTACAATACGGGACGCATCGAGAGATAATTGATGTCCTGACCTACCTGGATTAGCCCCTACTTCTTTCATATAATGAATCATAGCTTCCATGACTTGTGGAGGTTTGGGAAATGAAGTAGCAGCATTATCTAAATAGATAAATTTTTTCATTGGTTGATCCAGTTATATAAATTAGGACGCAGATTTTCGCCGATATCAGCAGATAATAATTCTATTAGCTCTTTATAATTAAAATCTTTATAATTTAAGTTTACCCTGTTAAATGCCGCCTCCGGCGGCCCCCTATGGGGATTTAACAGGGTGAATCTGCGTCCAAAAAGGAAATTCATATACAATCAAGTTGAAAAAGAAAAAATATGTAGGGATCGATATGGATTTATACACCATAATTAAAAGCAAGGCAAAAACATTAAATAAATCTGAAGACATTCTAATCAATAAATGGTTATCTGAGAAAGTAAGCACTTAAGAATGAAAGCGAGAGCTTCAAACCCACTCCTCCCATCGTCGCTCAATGACTTCCTTCCGGGGCGCAGCTCCTTATGCGCCGGTTGCTGAATTTTGACTACTTTCCTGTTTTGCCTTGTGCCCTCTGCACCATGTTTACCCCGTTAAATTCAAAGACCATTTAACCGGGGCGCTCCTCTCCCTTTAATAACCAATGCTTAAAAGGCATTGCATGTTTTCCTTGACCAATCAACTGATTTTAGGCTAAATTTCATTAGTTTTTACCTGAATAGGTTTGATATTTATGATGGATAACCATGAAAAGAATGCCTAAAAAACCTGTTTCTCAAAACGAGAGTAGAGTTTTTCTTTTTGGGTGTTGAGTGGAAAAGAGTATAAAAGTGGAAGGCTTTTGGAGGGGGTGTAAACAGAAAATTCCAATAATATCAAGCTTGGTTGACTTCATGGTTTTGTGTAAACAACATCTGAGGATTTGTTGAGTAAAATTCATCTTTGAGATAGCCTTATGGAAAAAGAAGCAAAAGCAAGGATAAGAATCAACGGCCTCCTTGAGAATGCAGGGTGGCGGTTTTTTGATGATGAAAAAGGTCCGGCCAATATTGCGCTTGAAGCAAATGTCAAAATAAAGAAGAAGGTTCTTGACCAATTCGGTGATGATTTTGAAAAAACTGCAAACGGATTTGTTGATTACCTCCTGCTTGATGCCAAAGGATTTCCCTGCGCGGTGCTTGAAGCGAAATCCGAAAGAATAGACCCATTAGCCGGAAAAGAGCAGGCTCGCAAGTACGCCAAATCGACAAATGTTCGCTTTATAATTCTGTCCAATGGAAACCTTCATTATTTCTGGGACTTGGAGCACGGTAATCCTTCCATCGTTACCGAGTTTCCTTCTCAGGAGTCATTGGGGCAATATCGCACATTTAAACCCAACCCTGAGAACCTTGTTAAGGAAAGTGTTGAAACCGATTATATTGCTGTTACCCAGAACCCGATGTACAGGTCAGCGCCCGGCTGGAAAAATCCTGACGAACGCGATGCCTTTATAAAAGAGAACAACCTGAAATTCCTGCGGCCTTATCAATTAAAGGCCATTTACGCATTGCAGAAGTCCGTAAAAAATGGAAGCAATCGGTTTTTGTTTGAGATGGCCACCGGCACCGGTAAAACACTTGCATCCGCTGCGGTTATCAAGCTCTTTTTAAGAACAGGCAATGCCAACCGCGTCCTCTTTCTGGTCGATAGACTCGAGCTTGAAACCCAGGCCTGGAAGAATCTTGTGCGTTGTCTGAAGAATGACTACACATGCGTCATATACAAAGAATCCCGCGATGATTGGCGCAAGGCCGAGATTGTTGTTTCCACAGTGCAGAGCCTTTCGTTCAATAATAAGTTTAGAAAATTGTTTTCCCCGACTGATTTTGATCTGATCATATCCGATGAGGCCCACCGCTCAATCAGCGGGAACAGCCGGGCCGTGTTTGAGTATTTTGTAGGCTATAAATTGGGGCTTACCGCCACGCCAAAGGATTATCTAAAGAAGATTGACCCCGATAAGATCAACAAGAAAGACCCCCGCGAATGGGAACGCAGGCAACTCCTTGATTCATATATAACCTTTGGCTGTGCCAGCGGAATCCCTACTTTCAGATATAGCCTTATGGATGGAGTAAAGGATGGGTTTCTGGTCAACCCGGTTGTCGCCGATGCCAGAACGGAAATTACTACACAACTTCTGTCCGACTTAGGGTACTCCGTGCTTGTGGAAAACGAGGAGGGGGAATTAGAGGAAGAGATCTTTTATCAGAAGGATTTTGAGAAGAAGTTTTTTTCTGAGAAAACAAACGGAATCCTGTGCAAAACCTTTCTTGAAAACGCAATCAGGGACCCCTTAAGCAATGAAATTGGTAAAAGCATCATTTTCTGCGTAAGCCAGAACCATGCAACAAAAATTACGCAGGCCTTGAATATATATGCTGACAGCCTGTTTCCCGGAAAATACAACTCTGATTTTGCCGTACAGGTAACGTCAATGATTCCAGATGCACAGCAGTTCTCAATAAGTTTTGCAAACAATAACCTAAACGGGCACACTAAGGTGCTTGAAGGATACCTTAGCTCGAAAACCCGTGTCTGTGTCACTGTCGGCATGATGACAACCGGTTATGACTGCGAAGACATCTTAAACCTATGCTTGATGCGCCCCATATTTTCTCCCACCGATTTCATACAGATTAAGGGAAGAGGCACAAGGAGATATACGTTCCTCCATAAAATTAAAGAAGACGGCCATATAGAGGAGTACAAGGACGAAAAAAGCACATTCAAACTCTTCGACTTCTTTGCCACCTGCGAGTATTTTGAGGAGAAATTCAATTACGACGAAGTGTTGGAACTGCCCCCCACCGGAACAGGTACGGGGATTGGTGATGGCGGTGGTATCGACATTGACGAATACGAGAGCATCAAGACGGACCCTTTATCATCTTATATAGAGTCTCGCATAAATCTTAATGGAATGAAGATCGACCGAAAATTCTATGATCAATTTGAGGAAACCATCAAAAACGATGAAACGGTTCGGGATCACTATGAGCGCGGTGATATGAAAGCTGCAGAAGAATATATTAGGGAGCACCTCTTTGATAAACCTAAAGAATTTTTTAATTTAGAGAAGCTTAGAAAATCGGTACATCTTGACCGCCGGCTAAAGTTGGGGGAGATTCTTGAGAAGGCCTTCGGAGATATTGAACGATTCAAGTCCAAAGATGAACTCCTTGATGAAGAATTAGGTAAATTCGTTTCCATCCACAAGCCGAATGCTTCTCATATTTCCCAGATCAGAGATTTTCTATATGCATATATCACAGACAATGAGATCCGGGACATCATAGAAAATAAAGAATACAATCGTCTTGCTACAAATCCAAAAGTGACCATTGCCGACCTGAAGGCCCTTGAAGAATGGCGGGATGTCATCCCTGATTATGTAAAGGACTATGTATCACTGAACACGTTTATGTAGTTTTGAGCAAGTAGGCGTAAGGCTAAACCATGCTTGATAACGGAACAAAAAAGCGCATCGATTCCGCACGTGACATCCTCGTGGGCAAGGTCCCTGACCCAAAATCACAGGTAGAGCAGATAACCATCGCCATGATTTACAAGTTCATGGATGACATGGACAATCAAACCGAAGAGCTCGGTGGTAAAGCCACCTTTTTTGCAGGCGAATTTAAACAGTATGCCTGGAGCCGCCTGCTGGACCGAAAATTCAGCGGTCACGAACGGCTTCTCCTTTATGCCGAGGGCATAGAGAAGATGAATATGAATGAAAATGTCCCCCAGCTTTTCAGGGATATTTTCAAGGGCGCGTTTCTCCCTTATCGGGACCCGGAAACGCTCAATCTCTTTCTGAAGGAAATAAACGGTTTTGCCTATGACCACAGCGAACGCCTGGGGGATGCTTTTGAATACCTGCTTTCCGTTCTGAGCAGCCAGGGCGATGCAGGGCAGTTTCGCACCCCGCGCCATATTATTGATTGCATCGTGGGGATTGTAAATCCCGCCAAAGAAGACACTGTTCTTGACCCCGCGTGCGGCACTGCTGGATTCCTGATTTCATCTTACAAACACATTCTCAACCAAAACACCAAAATCAGAATAGGCGACCTTTTGACCACTGACGACAAAGGCCGGCTCATGACCAATTTCTGCGGCTATGACATCTCCCCAGACATGGTGCGCCTGTCCCTGGTCAACATGTATCTGCACAGCTTTGCCAATCCGGCAATTTATGAATACGACACGCTCACCAGCGAAAACCGCTGGGACGAGCGTTATGACGTAATCCTGGCTAACCCCCCGTTCATGTCGCCAAAGGGCGGCATCCGGCCCCATTCCCGTTTCACTATAAAGGCCAAACGGAGCGAAGTTCTTTTTGTGGACTATATCGCGGAACATCTCAATGTTCACGGCAGGGCCGGTGTGATTGTCCCTGAAGGCATCATCTTCCAGTCACAGAATGCCTATAAAAATCTGCGCAAGATGTTAGTGGATGAAGGCTATTTGCATGCTGTCATCTCCCTTCCTGCCGGGGTTTTTCAGCCGTATTCAGGTGTTAAGACAAGCATCCTGTTCATGGATAAAACCCTGGCTAAAAAGACTGATGAAATCCTTTTCGTAAAGGTGTCAAACGACGGCTTCGATCTTGGGGCTCAGCGCAGGACCATTGATAAAAACGACCTGCCGCAGGCCCTTCAAATCGTCAAGAATTGGCAGCAGGCAATCAGCCAGGGCAAAGGACTTGAACTTAGCGAGGACGACAAGACAATTGCCCACACCGTAAGCAAAGAAAAAATCGCCGAATCCGGTGATTATAACCTTTACGGGGACAGGTATAGGGAGAATAAGTTTACCTATTTTGGAGATTACACGGAAATAGCAATTGGGGAAGCATTAGATATCCAGTCAGGCTTTGCCTTTGAATCTAAACGTTTTAATGAAACACAAGGATTTCCAGTAATACGGATTAGGGATATCAAAACAAATCATACAAAGACAAAATATGATGGAGATTATGACGATGAATTCAATGCTGTTATATGGCAAGGCGGTCAAGCACTACTGAATCAACGAGTATGTCGTTTCCTAAATTATCGGAGTTGTATAAAAGAGTATGTGTATCGTTTGATACAAAGAAAACTAAAAGAAATAGAAGATAATACATATGCAGTAACTGTAAAACATATTTCCGTAAAACAAATAAGTGCTATCAAAATCCCCCTCCCACCCTTGGAAGTTCAGGAGAAGATTGTAGCGGAACTGGACGGTTATCAGAAAATCATTGATGGCGCGAAACAGATCGTCGAAAACTACAAACCCACAATCAAAATCGATCCCGATTGGCCGATGGTAAGGCTGGGCGAGATGTGCCGTGTTGAAAGCGGTTTTGGGTTCCCTGTTGACGAGCAGGGACTTACTGACGAGGACATACCGTTCGTCAAAGTTGGTGACATGAATTTACTCGGCAACGAGCGCACAATCCTGAGTGCTCGTAGCACAATCTCCCGAACCACAGCTAAACGTCTGAAAGCTGAGATATTCCCGATTGGGACGGTGGTATTCCCGAAAATCGGAGCGGCAATCGCGACGAACAAGAAGCGCATCCTTGGTTGTGAGGCGACAATTGACAACAACGTGATGGGACTTGTTCCAACCGGCCAGGTTGTTCCTGAGTATCTATTGTCGTATATGCAAGGCATCAACCTGTCCGACTGGGCAAGCCAAGCTCAACCTCCTTCTATGCGGAAGAGCGACGTTGAGGCCCACGGACTTCCGCTACCCGACAAGAATACTCAGCAGAAAGTCGTGGCGGAGTTGGAGGCGGAGCGAGCATTGGTGGAGGCGAGCCGTAAGCTGGCGGAGATTTTCGAGAAGAAGATTCAGGCAAAACTCGCAGAGATTTGGGGAGCGGAATGATTACAAAGTGTAAACTCATCAAGAATGTGGGGAAGTTCTACAACTACGCCGCTAAGGGCGACGGGTTGGACTGGCACAATAACACATTCCTTTTCGCCCCAAACGCTTACGGAAAGTCAACGCTCGTCAATGTCCTCCGATCCCTTCGTGAAAACGATCCCAAGTTAATCCGGGGCCGCAAAACCTTGGGTACTGTTGCCGCGCCGGAAGCGGTCATCGTCATTGACGATGCACCCTATATTTTCAACCGCACAAGATGGGACAGGCCGTTTCCCCACATTCAGATTTTCGATGCACCCTATATCCACGCAAACATTCTTGCCCACGAGATTGAATATGAACACCGGAAGAATAGTTACAAGATCATCATTGGCGCCAAGGGGATCATACTGGCCGAAGAGCTTGCGAGCCTGAAGGCGAAGGAGAAGGGCAAGAGCCAAGAGGTCTCTAACCTTGCCTCACGGTTCAACAGCGCGGGTTTCACCCTATTGCTCGATGCGTTTCTGGCCGTTCCTACCGCCGAAGAAGAAGCTATCGGTACTCGCATCCAGAAACTCGAACGGGACCTAAAGTCCAAGGGGACCGAAACTCAAGTCCGAGGACTGGGTTTTCCGCGCGCCTTGTCCGCGATAGTATTTGATCTTTCGTCAGCGAAGACACTTGCCGCTCAGAAACTTGCCGCCGCGCACGAGGCCGCTGAGAAGCGCGTCCTGGCCCACATTGATCGGAACTTCAAGAACAAGGCCCAGGCAAAGGAGTTCATTCGTCAAGGTCTTGATCTTGCGCAGGCCGATTGCCCGTTCTGCGGGCAGGATTTAAGGAATGCCGCCGATCTTCTGAAGGCATACCGCGAGTTCTTCGACGATGCCTTTCGGAAGTACCAACAGAATCTTGCCATACAGGCCGCGACTCTGGCGAAGTGGAACCTTGACAACGACCTCACTGCACTTGTTTCCGCCCACAACGCCAACCTTGCCACATCGAAGCAATGGGAGCCGTACCTCGGCGCGGAAGCACTGCCCGACATTGCCGGTTCTGTGGAGACGTTCCGGCCAAAGCTCACCGGGTTGAAAGCCGCAGTGCACGGTGAACTGGAGAAGAAGCAAAAGGACCCGAACGCCGATGCAGACCTACCGCAATTCGACACCCTCGCCACGGAACTCGCCGGACTGAAAACTGCTGTCGCAGTATATAATGAGGCAGTCGCGGCACTCACCGAGAAGGCGAAGCAATACGTCGCGAATCTCCCGAAGTCGGATGTTGCCTCGATCCGGGCAGTAATAGCGAAGGAAGAAGAGATCACGAAGCGTTTCGCCCCAGAATGGAAGAAATGGGCCACTGACTACCCGACGGCGAAGAAGGAAGCCGACGACCTGCGGAGCAAGAAAAACGCCAAGCAAAAAGAGCTTGAGGACTACGCCAAGAGTATTTTCGACATATACCAAAAGCGGATCAACGAGCTTCTTTTGTCTTTGGGAGCCGACTTCGCGGTTACTGACCTGACCGGCAAGACAGATGAGCGAGCGAACGAGAGCTATAGCGATTTCGGCTTCCTCATTCTGGAGAAGAAAGTCCCGATTTCTGTACGCCAGGATGATGCACCCTGCTTCAAGAACACGCTCAGCGAGGGCGACAAGAGCACGTTGGCTTTTGCATTCTTCATCGCGGCACTTGAAAGGCTGCCAGAACTCGACAAGCAAATCGTCATCTTTGATGATCCGCTCTCCAGTCTGGACGAGAATCGGCGTTGGGGAACCGTAACCATACTCGCTGATCTATCCCCACGGCTGAATCAGCTATGTGTGTTCACTCACAAGAAGGACTTTCTCCGGATGCTATTCGATGGCATTCTGGACAAAGGCGTACTTCAAGTAAAGTCAGACAAGAAGAACGGGAGCTGGATCGAACCTTTTGATGTGGAGGAAGATCGCAAAGCAGAAATCGCCTGCCTGTGCGACGACATGAGCCGGTATCTCAACGAGGACTTTGGTCCCACACCCGAAGATATGCAAAGCAACATCCGAAAGGTTTTCGAGATCATCCTGAAAACAAAATACTACCGCGCCTTGACCGCAGAAATCAAAAGCAAGAGCGGACTGGGTGACCTTATACGTGCTCTTCATAAGAAAGGTTTGGTTATCGACGCCATAAAGGATCAATTGTTTCGCTTGTGCAGACTTTCGGATGTGGCACACCACGGCGCTTTGACCAAGTTGCCCGAGCACGTTTTGACCCGCGAGGAAATACGTTCGGCAATTCAAGAGACCTTCAGTGTTGCGGAGAAAGTCTGATTATGAAGACCATTAAAGAAATGCCGGAGCACAGCCGCCCCCGCGAGAAACTGCGGGAAAAAGGCGCATCAGCCCTGACCGATGAAGAACTGGTAGCCGCAATTCTTGGCCGGGGAGTCAAGGAACTGGATGTGGTTGCCATGTCAAAGAGCGTGGCCAAACTGATACGCGAACACAAAGAAAATCTTTCTGTTGAACACCTGACCTCTGTTCCAGGGATGGGGCTTGCCAAGGCCGCTCAAATCCTTTCGGCATTTGAATTAGCAAGGCGATACCTGCTCAAAGAGACGGTAAAGATCACCAACGCAAAGGATATCTTGCCGCTGGTTGCTGATATTGTCAATAAGCAGCAGGAATATTTTGTGTGCATATCCCTCAACGGAGCTAACGAGGTCATTGAAAAACGTATCGTCACCATTGGCTTGGTGAACAGCAGCCAGATCCACCCACGAGAAGTATTTGCCGATGTCATAGCAGACCGAGCAGCAGCCGTTATCTTTGCCCATAACCACCCATCAGGCGACCCCAAGCCAAGCGGCGTTGACGCAAAAACCCACAAACAACTTACCGAAGCAGGAAAAATCCTCGGCCTTCGCATTCTCGACCATATCATAGTGACTAAAAAGGAGTATTTCAGTTTTCAGGAAGCCGGGTTGATTGGTTAATGTTAATGGGTAAAAAAGAACAATACCACGACAAACTCAAACTCCAGAAAAAGGGCCTCATGCATGATTTATTAACTGGTAAAGTCAGGGGTCAAATTTAGAGAAAGGATTTTATTATGAAAATATCGACCATACTTGCTCAAATTGATCTCGGGACTATAGCACTGCCCAAGTTCCAACGGGGATATGTCTGGAATCGTGAACAGGTGAGGGGGTTGATGAATTCCTTATACCGGAAGTTTCCTATCGGAAGCCTTCTTGTCTGGGTGATACAATCAGAAGAAGCTCTTACACGTGGCGATGGTCCGATAACACCAGGTGTAGTAAATCTCTTGCTCGACGGACAGCAACGGATAACTTCTCTCTATGGAATTGTCCGGGGGAAACCGCCGATATTCTTTGACGGAGATGAAAAGATTATTACCGGTTTATACTTTCATTTGGATGATGAAGTGTTCGAATTCTATCAACCAGTAAAAATGAAAGACGACCCTTTCTGGATAAATGTAACTGAAGTAATGCAGGAAGGCGCAGCATCAACTTTCATGAAACTCAGCGCCAAAGTGGATGTACAATCTAAAATGGCCGAATATCTTGGAAGGTTAAACACAATTGATCAAATCAAAGAGGTTGACCTCCATAATGAAAAAATAACAGGACAGGACAAAACCGTCGATATTGTTGTTGAGATTTTCAATAAAGTTAACAGTGGCGGCACAAAGCTTTCAAAGGGTGATTTGGCCCTTGCCAAGATATGCGCCTCCTGGCCGGAGGCCCGTGACGAAATGAAGAACAGGCTGCAAAAATGGAGGGACGCCGGATTTGATTTTACCCTTGAATGGTTTCTCAGGAACATCAATGCAATATTGACCGGAGAGGCTCTTTTTTCAGCCTTGAAAGATGTAGATACCACGACTTTCAAAGATGGACTTTTAGAAGCCGAGAAAAAAATTGACGGGTTGTTGAACATTATTTCCTCGAGATTAGGCTTAGACCATGACAAGGTGCTTGGCGGACGGGGGTCTTTGCCACTGATGTCCAAGTATTTATCAGAACATGGAACAGCCCGACTAGACCATGAAGATCGGGATAAACTGCTTTACTGGTATGCCCATACCTTCCTGTGGGGGCGATATGCAGGCTCGACTGAAAGTGTGCTCAGACAGGACCTGTCGCTTATACAGGAAAAAGAGGGTGCGCTAGACAGACTTATTGAAAACCTTCGGAAAAACAGGGGTGACCTAACGGTACATGAACAGGATGTGAGCGGATGGAGTAAAGGCGCGCGATTTTATCCCCTGATTTATTTCTTAACAAGGGTTTGTGGTTCCAAAGATTGGGGGACCGGACTCGATCTATCTTCTCACATGCTTGGTAAATTAAGCACGCTTCAGGTCCATCATATTTTTCCCAAAGCCTATTTGTACGAAAAGGATTATGAACGATCCGATGTTAATGCCATTGCCAACTTTACATTCCAAACGCAGGAAACAAATCTCTGGATCGGTAAACGGGCTCCTGGGGAATACTTTGAAGAAGTGGAAAAGAATCATCCAGGTGCCCTTGCATCACACTGGATACCTATGGATAAAGAACTATGGAAACCGGACAGATATCTCAATTTCTTGTCAGAAAGAAGGAAGCTAATCGCGAAAGCCGCAAATGAATTTCTGGAAAGCCTTTATCATGGAAAAGTACCTGAAACAGTGACACCCATAGAGGATATTACCCTTAGAAAAATTGAGGCAGTTCCAGGCCGGATTGTCAGTGATGAAGAGGAAGAACTCATTTTGGAATGTGCGTTGTGGGTGGAAAGCATGGGCCTGCCGCCTGGCGAAATAGAATACGAACTATGCGACGAGGATACAGGTAAAGTCCTGGCTGTTCTTGATCTGGCATGGCCTGATGGTTTGCAGCCCGGCCTGAGTCATCCTGTGGCGCTTCTGATCAATGAAGGAAAGGATATTGAGAAGGGCGTTAATCAAAACGGGTACCTGTATTTTACTGCAGTTGAAGATTTGAAGAAATATATTCGGAAAGAATTTTTGGCGACCCCGGAAGAAGCAGTTGCATAAGATGCACCGCTGAAAGACAATATGGCAACTTTAGCGTAGAACTATAATTTAGAGAATCAATAAAGATAATAAACAGATTCGGGGGACACAATACTAAATTATGTGGACATTGAATTGCCCCCTTTCCAACAAGTACGATGGAAACATAGGACCAGCGAATAATTAAGTATCATGTCCCCGGAACTCCATCGTTTTAATGGCTCTGTTTTTGAACGCCCAGGGCCGTGCTGAGTTCCCTGTACAAATTCTTTGCCTCCTGATGAATAGGAGAGCTTTCCAAACCTTTGATGTTGGCTGTGCGGGTGAAAAAGGCCTCCAAGACCTGTCGAGCGGCTTCCAGATGATCGGCCATACGGTAAAGAAGAGCCAGGCCGTAATAGGCGTTTGGGACATCCTGGATCTTGATCGCCTTCTTGAAAAGGATCTCAGCTTTCTGAAATTCCTCCTTCTCCATCATCAGGCCCGCATAGTTGGTCATGGCCATGGCATCTTCTGGATGGTGCTCAAGGCATTTCTCGTAATAGAAGGCCGCCACGTCCAGGTTGTTTTCGTTGCGCGCATAGATGTTGCCCAACATGACGCAGCTCCAAGCGTCCTTCGGGTCGATCTGCAAACATTCGTTCAGGTGCTGCTTCGCCTTCTCCAGATTGTTCTGTTCCAGGTAAACCTTGGCCATATTTCGGCGGGCGTCTATGTTTTCTGGGATGACGGCCAGGACCTCCTGGAAAAGCTTCAGTGCGTTCGGGAAACGACCCTGTCCGGCCGCTTCAATACCCTTTTTCAACGACTTCATGGCAGACTTGAATTTTTCCGGCGTCGCGTCCCGGAATTCGATCTCTACCATGCCGTCCTTTATGGCAATGTCCATGACCTTGGTAATGACGCCGTAGATCTTCTTTACTCGTTCGATCACATCCTTTTCGGAAAATGATGACGGATCGAACCGTCTGCCGGGCGCGAGCATAATATCTTTCAGGGGAATGGATAATTTCATTAGGTATCCTAGAGAATTTTCATCGATTGGCTCTTTACGGGGCCGTTATTCGCCAGGCCCTGTAAATCGCTTTGAATTGGTTCAGCATTTTTCCTGTTTTTCCATGATGTTGCCGACATTATAGAAGGCTTGCAGGAAAAAGCAAGAGGGATACGGCATAAATATAAATA
>Ga0307429_1000623_pt1 | contig 19719 bp, 18 predicted proteins | sample SalMarWE160230MG_FD_202151 | JGI IMG/M metagenome (GOLD analysis project Ga0307429, IMG submission 202151) | Salt marsh sediment microbial communities from the Plum Island Ecosystem LTER, Massachusetts, United States - WE1603-230 | ecosystem: Environmental > Aquatic > Marine > Intertidal zone >... | reverse complement strand
GTCGTCTCGGTCATGGGAGCCACTGTGGAAGCCGCCCGGGAATCGGTAGCCAACACCCCCACCCTTTTACAGGTGTTAAAGGACGCCGGGGTGGTCGATGCCGGGGGGCAGGGTCTCTACACCATTCTGGAGGGCGCTCTCCACTACCTAAAAGGCGAAACCGACCAGCTTAAACTGCGCCGCCCCTGGATGGTGGCCAGCAGCGTACCCCTCACCGCCAGGGCCCCCCAGATGGTGGGGACGGCGGACGAAATCCCCTACGGCTACTGCACCAATTTCGTCATCAAGGGCACCGAGCTTGACCCGGAAAAGCTCCTCAAGCGGCTGGAGAAGAAGGGGCAGTCGGTAATTGTCATCGGTGATAACTCGGCGGTCAGGGTACACATTCACACTCTGGACCCCGGCGATATCATGCACTATGTTAACCCGCTGGGAACTTTACACCAGATTAACATACGCAATATGGACGAGCAGTATCGCGACTTTCTGGAGATGCAGAAGGAGCGTATGCCGGAGGTGGATACCGCCATCGTGGCGGTGGTGGTCGGGGAGGGCTTGAGCCAGGTTTTCACCAGCCTGGGAACGACCATTATCGTCCCTGGCGGCCAGACGATGAACCCCAGCACCAAGGACCTGCTACAGGCAGTGGAAGCGGTCCCCTCGGAGAAGGTCATTATCCTGCCCAACAACAAGAATATCGTCCTCACCGCCGAGCAGGTGCCGGCGCTGACCGAGAAAAAGATTCATGTGGTGCCCACCAGGACTATCCCCCAGGGGGTAGCCGCCCTTTTAGCATTTGATTACGAAGCTGACCTGGAGACCAACACGGTAAACATGTACCAGGCGCAGGCGGAGGTGAGGTCAATCGAGGTTACCCGGGCGGTGCGGGCTACCCGGCTGGGCCGACTGGATATCAAGAAGAATCAGGCAATCGGCTTTCTGGACGGAGACCTGGTGGCGGTGGGTGATAAAATGGAGGAAGTCCTTAACGAGGTGCTGGAAAGGGCGGAGCCGGATAAAGCCGAGGTGGTCACCATATACTACGGGTCGGATACCAAGTCGGCCGAGGCGGAGCAGGCGGCGGCGGCTATCCGCGAAGGCTATCCCCAGCTCCAGGTCGAGGTCGTTAAGGGCGGCCAGCCGCACTATAACTATATCGCTTCCGTGGAGTAAGGGGTGGTTTTATTATGACGGTCAAGATTATTACCGATAGCCTGGGCGACATACCTGCTGAATTAGCCGAAGAGCTGGGGATTACGGTAATCCCGATAAACATTATCTTCGGCAGCATCAACTACCGCGACGGCGTCGACCTGACCACCGAGCAGTTCTACGATAAGCTGGAAGCCAGCAAGCTCTACCCCACCACCATCGTCCCCCCGCTGGGCAGATTTGCCGAGACCTTCGATAAAGTCGCCGAGAAGTCCGGCGATATCGTCGTCATCACCAACTCCCACAAGCTCAGCGCCAGCTACGAAACGGCGGTGCTGGCCAAGGAGCGGATGAAAAAGAAGTGCCGGTTAGAGGTCATTGATTCCCTCCAGGCGGTTATGGCGCAGGGACTGATAGTTATGGCAGCGGCTAAAGCCGCCAAAGACGGGGCCAAGCTGGATAAGGTTCTGGAGATAACCCGCCAGAGCCTCCCCCGGGCGCATTCCCGCATGGCTTTCGGCACCCTGGAATATTTGCGGCGGGGCGGGCGCATCGGCAAGGCAAAGACCTTTCTGGGCACGGTGCTCAAGGTAAGCCCTATTTTAGGTATCAGGGACGGCGAGGTCTATCCCTTCGCCCGGGAGCACTCGCGGGCCAAGGCGCTGGACTACCTGTATGAATTCGCCGATGGCTTTACCAGCGTTGATGGTATAGGGGTGGAGCATGCCACCAACCCAACGGAAGCCGATGAGCTGGTTAAGCGGCTTGAGGCTCGCTTCCCCGGGGAGACCATCTACCGTTCCAGGGTCAGCCCGGCGGTGGGGGCGCATGTCGGCCCCCAGGTTTTGGGGGTGGCGGTGCTCGGCGACAGAGACCAGCCATGATGGTCAAGATAGTTACCGACAGCGTAGCTGACCTGCCACCACAGGTGGTTCGAGAGCTGGGCATCACCGTCGTGCCGCTGGTGCTTCGCTTTGGCGCCGAAACTTTTCGCGACGGCATTGACCTTAACGCCGCCCAGTTCTACGAAAAACTAAAGACCAGCAAAGCCTTTCCGGCAACCTCGGTGCCGCCGCCGCAGTCCTACGTTGAAGCCTACGACCGGCTGGCTGAGGAGGCTGATGCCATCGTGTCGGTGGCGGTTTCCTCCCGGCTCAGCGCCACCCACGAAGTAGCGCTGCAGAGTATTGAGGAGATGAAGAAGAAGTGCCGGGTGGAGGTAATCGACTCGGAAACGGCAACTATGGCCGAAGGCTTTATCGTGATTAAGGCAGCTCAAGCCGCTCAAGCCGGGGCTGAGCTTGAAGAAGTGATGGCGGTCGCTTATCAGAATATCCCCCGGGCGAAGTTTCTGGCCGCCTTCGATACCCTGGAATACCTCAGGCGGGGCGGGCGCATCGGCCGGGCGCAGGCTTTTCTGGGGTCGATGCTCAAGATAAACCCCCTCATCACCCTCAAAGAAGGCCTGGTTGAACCGGCGGGCAGGACCCGCTCGCGGTCTAAGGCCATAGACCAGCTGTATGATTTTGTCGCTGGCTATACTCACATCGAGGAGCTATCGGTAGGGGACACTGCCTGCCCCGAGGATGCCGAGGCGCTGTGTGAGCGGCTCGGCGCCATATTTCCCCAAGAGCGTATCTATCGCTCCAAGATGACCCCGGTCATCGGCGCCCATACCGGCCCCGGCCTTCTGCTGGTGGCGGTGCTGGGGGATAAATAATAGCTATGACAGTTAAGATTGTAACTGACAGCGGTTCGGACATTACCCAAGAGGAAGCCAAACAGTTGGGTATTACCGTGGTGCCGGTATATCTTCGTTTTGGTGACGAAGTCTATCGTGATGGAGTTGATATAGATAGCGATGAATTCTATCATAAACTGATGGCCAGCCCAATTCACCCATCTACTGCCGCCCCATCACCGGGAGATTTCGCCAAGGTATATGAGGAAGTAGCACAAGAAACTGCCGAGATTGTTTCCATTCATATCACCAGCAGGCACAGTGCTGTCTGTGAGGCTGCGTTAGCAGGTAAGGAGATTGCAGAAGGGAAAGGATGTCGGATTGAAGTTATCGATTCTAAAGGTGTGACAATGTGGCAAGGTCTTGTTGCCATAGCTGCAGCTAAAGCAGCTAAAGCTGGATGCAGTCTACAGGAGGTGGTAAACAAAGCTCATGAGACTATTAGCCAAATGCGTGCCCTGGCACTTCTGGACACTGTAAAATACATAGTCAAAGGTGGGCGTCTGGGGAAGGCTCTATCTGCAGTAGAATCAGTGCTTAACGTGAAGCTTCTAATTACTCTGCGTGATGGTGAGATTCGCCCAGCCAAGATGGCGCGCACTCGAAGTAAAGGAATAGACCGACTCCGTGAGTTCATAAGTTCAGCTTTACACATTGAGGATTTAGCTATAGTTTATAGCACCACCCCTGACGATGCTCAAACACTAGCCGAGTATGCAGGTTCGCTCTTGCCTGACATAGTGCCTCAAATAGCAAGACTGGGGCCAGCGCTGGGCGTCCATGCTGGTCCGGGGAGTTTGATTGTAGCCTTGAGGGAGAAGGTAAGCCCTATTGGGGAGGAGGCTGGTGAAGAAAAGCCCTCAAAGAAGAGAATTTCTCTGCCCTCGTTACATCTGCCAAAGTTGAGGTTTTCTTACCCGCGGCTAGCCGCTTAGGTGAATGGAGACCAATCTGTGTTAACGAAGGTTGAGCCGCTGCGCAAGGTTCTTGAGCTTGAGCGTGAAAAGGGCTGTGCCGATACGGCGGTAATCGGCGGTCTGGACAAATTTCTGCGCCGCTGGGCGGCTCAGGCATTAGAATCAATAACCTCCCCCCCTCTTATGGCCGATTTCCGCAGGCTCCGCCTTGACGACCCCAAATACGCCTCGTTAAATCAGGAACAGCGCCAGAAGTGGATATCCGATATCTTCGCCTTTCTGGAATCTATAAAGACAGAAAAAGCCGGGGTCAAACCGCCCCTCCCCAAAAGCGTTACTCCCCCCCGAAAGCGTCCTGCAGTAGCACCAAAAGCCAGCGGCATATCTTTAGACCTGCCCGTCACCTCGCTCAAGGGGGTCAGCACCGCCATGGCGGCGAAATTCAAGAAGCTGGGGGTGCAGACGATACGGGACCTGCTCTATTTCTTCCCCCACCGCCACCTCGACTACAGCCAGACCAGGCATATCGCCGAGCTTACCGGTGGCGAGGAGCAGACCATCACCGCCAATGTCTGGCAGGCTCAGGTGACCATGCTCGGCGGGCGGCGCGGCACCGAGGCTATCGTCGGCGACGAGACGGGTAATGTCCGGGCGGTCTGGTTCAACAACCCCTATATCGCCAAAAGCCTGCCGACTAATGCCCGTGTTGTCTTGAGCGGCCGGGTAACCGTCTTCGGCGGCCGCCATGTCTTTGAGTCCCCGGAGTGGGAATTATTAGAGGATAAAGAGCTGGTGCACACCGGGCGGCTGGTGCCGCTCTACTCGCTGACACGGGGCTTGAAGCCCCGCCAGGTCAGGAAGCTGATGAAGCAGGTGGTCGACCAGTTCACCGGGCAGGTGGCCGAATTTCTCCCCCCCAGTTTAAGGCAACGCTGCAATCTGCTGGAGCTGCCCCGGGCAATCTTTCAGGCGCACTACCCGGAGGACGAAACGGCTAAAGATAATGCCAGAACCCGCCTCGCCTTCGACGAGCTATTTTTATTGCAATTAGGCGTGCTGGGGCGCAAGCGGCAGTGGCAGGAGAGCCAGCCGGCGGCGCCGGTAAGCGTTGAAAAGCCGGTGCTGGACACTTTTCTGAAATCTTTGCCCTTTGAGTTAACCGCCGCCCAGCAGAAGGTGCTCAAAGAGCTATTGTCCGATCTGGAAAAGCCGAGGGCGATGTCCCGCCTGCTTCAGGGCGAGGTCGGCAGCGGCAAGACGGTGGTGGCTACGGCGGCGCTGCTGGCGGCGGCATCCAGCGGCTACCAGGGGGCGTTCATGGCTCCCACCGAAATTTTAGCCGAACAGCACTTTACCAGCGTTGGCGAAGTATTATCCCGCACCGCCGCCCAAGTATTCGAAGAAGACAACCTGCGCCGCTTTAGCGGGCTTCTGGATAAGCCACTCACGCTTGCCCTCCTTATCGGCGATTTAAAACAGGCAAGCAAGCAGGCAATCCAGCAGCGCATCCGTGACGGTGAAATTGATATAGTAATCGGCACCCACGCTCTCATTCAGAAGGAGGTCGATTTTAATAAACTGGGTTTAGCCGTCGTCGACGAGCAGCACCGCTTCGGCGTCGCCCAGCGCTCGGCGCTGCGGCAGAAGGGCTTTAACCCCCACGTGCTGGTGATGACGGCAACCCCCATCCCCCGCACTTTGGCTTTAACCCTCTACGGAGATTTAGACCTCTCAGTGATAGACGAGCTTCCCCCCGGCAGGCAGACAATCAAGACCCGCTGGCTTAAACCAACGCAGCGAACCAGCGCCTACGCTTTCTTGCGCCGCCAGGTAGCCGAAGGCCGCCAGGCGTTTATTATCTGCCCCCTGGTCGAAGAGTCGGAGGCAATTCAGGCAAAGGCGGCGGTAGCCGAATATGAACGTTTGTCAAAAGATGTCTTCCCCGACCTTAAACTGGGCTTGATTCACGGGCGCCTGTCGGCGGCGGAAAAGGACGGGGTAATGCACAAATTCCGCGCCGGCGAGCTGGATATTTTAGTTTCGACACCGGTGGTGGAGGTGGGCATTGATGTCCCCAACGCCACCGTCATGCTGGTGGAAAGCGCCGACCGCTTCGGCTTATCGCAGCTGCACCAGTTCCGCGGCCGGGTGGGGCGGGGCAGCCAGCAGAGCTACTGTATGCTTTTGGCGGAAAACCCCTCCGATATCGGCCGCCAGCGTTTGGACCTGATTGAAAAGATTCAGGACGGCTTTGAATTGGCTGAAGAAGACCTCAAGCTGCGTGGCCCCGGCGAGTTCTTCGGCACCCGCCAGAGCGGCCTGCCCGACCTGCGCATGGCCAAGCTCTCCGATGTCAAGCTCTTGGAATTAGCTCGCGCCGAGGCAATCAGGCTCTTTGAGCAGGACCCCGGCTTAAAGCAAGCCCGGCACAAGCTGCTGTCGGCAGAGGTAGCCCGTGTCTGGCAGGCTGGCGGCGAGTGGAGTTAGGTAACTCCCCACCCCATTGTCTTTTTCCCACACCACCCACCCTTTAAAGCTTAACGCTTAGTCCCCTACCCCCCAAAAAGAAACTGATAGAAGTATCACTTCTGTAGGGTGGGAGGGTGGGAAGTAAAACACCTTCTAAAAGTGGGTGATACCCCAATATAGTTAACTAGCCCCTTGCATATACCGCAATGAGTTGTTAAAATAGGGTTAACCGAGGTGTCTTGCTAAAAATGAAGTCGCTTACTTAGAGCCTGCAGGCCTGTTTGGTGGCTCAGCAGGATTTTTATTTTAAAAAGGAGGCAAGGAACTTGAAAGGAACAGTAAAAAAACTTATCCGGGACCGGGGCTTCGGTTTCATCACCGCAGAAGACGGCACCGAGGTCTTCTTCCACCGCTCCGATTTGCTCGCCGCTGACTTCGACACCATGGAAGAGGGCGCCGCTGTGGAGTTCGACATGGGGACCGGGGCTAAAGGCCCCCGGGCTGTTAAGGTGCAGGTAACGGAGGCAGCTGAATAGAGTAGTATTATGCTGACGGTAACGGCGCAGGCGGCGGCAAAACTGAAGGAAGCCATCCAGGCGCAGACGGAAGATCTAGAGCTGGCCATCAGGCTGGTTCCCTCGGCGGCCAGGCCCAACCAGCTGGACATGGCGCTGGCTGAGAAAAAAGAGGGCGACCAGGTGGTGGAAAGCGAAGGCTTCGAGGTCTTGTTCGTCAGCGCCGAGTTGGCCCAGGCGCTGGACGGGATGGTCATTGACTACCAGGACACGCCCCAGGGTCCTCAGTTCAGTATCGCCAGGTTGGTTCCCGAAGGCGAATAGTTAATCACGTTTTTCTACCCATACCCACCCGCCCAAAAGGCTGTGCCTTTTAAGGAATCTCTTTCCCCCCGCCCTACATTGGGGTGGTAATACCCTTCTCCCTTTTAAGGCGTTAAGAGAGGTCTAACCTCTATAGGGTGGGTCAGGGTGGGAAGAAGAACTTCCGTAAAAAGGTAAAAAGTGCGGCAGGTTATCTTTTTTTAACCAGCTTTGTGCTATAATGAAGTTTCTCGTTGAATCTTAAAATCTGAAACGAAATAGATGATTAAGCAGAGGATTATCGAGCTGCTGGCGCAGGCGGCTAGTAAAGCCCAGGAGTCGGGCAAGCTGTCCTCGGTGGCGGTGCCCGAAATTATCATAGAGCACCCCCAGAACCCCGACCACGGCGACTATGCCTCGAGCCTGCCCCTGAAATTAGCGAGGGCAACCGGCACCAGCCCCATGCCCATTGCCGAAGCGCTGGTCGGGCTTATCTCTCCCGCCCCCGAAGTTGAAAGCGTCACCGTGGCGCCGCCGGGATTTATCAATTTCACCCTTAAGAACGGCTGGCTGGCAGGGCAGGTGGACGCCATCCTGGCCGCCGGCTCTTCTTACGGCAATATCGATTTAGGCAAGAAAAGCCGCGTTCAATTAGAGTTTGTCAGCGTCAACCCCACCGGCCCCCTCCATGTCGGCCACGGGCGCGGGGCTATTCTGGGCAACACCCTGGCTAACGTGCTGGCAACCGCCGGCTATAAAGTGGAGAAGGAATACTATGTCAACGACGCCGGCAGCCAGATGGACGCTTTTTACCGTTCCCTCTACGCCCGCTATCAGCAGGGCTTGAAGGTTGACGCCGAAATGCCCGCCGACGGCTATCTCGGAGACTATATCGTTGAGCTGGCTAAAGAGATTACCGCCGAAGAGGGCGATAATCTCTTATCTCTGCCGGATAAGGAGGCGGTAGCCGAAATCGGCAAACTCGGCCTGGTCAGGATGCTGGCACAGATAAAGGGGGATTTAGACCTTCTGGGGGTCAAATTCGATGTCTGGTTCCGCGAGCGGGAGCTCTTTGATAGGGGTCAGTATGACAAGGTGATGGCTCTTTTGCGTGAAGGCGGCTATATCGCCGAGCGGGAGGACGCCACCTGGTTTGTCTCCACGGCTCTGGGCGAAGATAAGGACAACGTGGTAGTGCGCAGCGACGGCTCCCCTACCTATTTCGCCACCGATATCGCCTATCACTATAATAAATTCGTCGAAAGAAAATTTGATAAGGTAATCAATATCTGGGGCGCTGACCACCAGGGGCACATCTCCCGGATGAAGGCGGTGGTCCAGGCGCTGGGAATCGCCCCGGAACGATTAGTGGTAATAATCTCGCAGATGGTGACGCTGTCCCGCGGCGGCGAGGCGGTCAAGGTCTCCAAGCGCAGCGGCGATATCATCACCCTGCGCGAATTAATCGATGAGGTCGGCGCCGATGCCTGCCGCTTCTTCTTTGCCGCCCGCTCCGCCGATAGCCAGATGGACTTTGACCTGGAGTTAGCCAAGAAGCAGTCGGCCGATAACCCGGTCTACTATGTCCAGTACGCCCACGCCCGCATCGCCAGCATTCTCAAACTGGCTGAAGAAAAGAAGATTGACTACTCCGCCGGCGATATCTCTCTGCTCACCACCGAACCGGAGCTTACTTTAATCCGCAAGATGCTGCTGCTGCCGGAGATGGTCGAGATGGTAACGCTGACTCTGGAGCCTCACCACCTGGCTTACTACGCCCAGGATTTGGCGACGGTGTTTCATAGCTTCTACAAGCAGTGCCGCGTGGTCTCCGATGACGAGGTTTTATCAAAGGCGCGGCTTAAATTGGTGGCGGCAGCAAAGATAACCCTGGCGCGGACGCTGCACCTGATGGGTATGACCGCCCCCGATAAAATGTAAAGAGGCTTTACCGCCCCTCCCCCTTGTACTTCCGGGTTAGCTCCTTGTAGACTTCCGGCGCCTCCTCCACCCACCACAGCTGCTCTTTGGTAGCCTTGCCCATCACCCTGCCCGGCACCCCGGCCACGAAGGAGCCGTCGGGTATCTTGGCTGCCTGCTTGACCAGGCAGCCGGCGGCGATGATGCAGTTGTTCCCTATTTCGACGTCGTGCAGCACGGTGGCATTCATCCCTATAAGCACTTTGTTGCCTATTTTGCGGCAGTTGAGCACCGCCCCGTGCCCGATGTGCACGTTATCCCCGATAACCACCTCCTCGCGGTATTCGGGGTTGGAGAGGGTGCCGGAGTGGAGAACGCAGTTATCCTCGACGGCGGTATTTTCGCCGATTCTAATACTGCCGAAGTCGGCTCTGATTACCGCCCCCGGCCAGACGCTGGAATGCTCCCCGATTGTTACTTCCCCGATAACATAGGCGGCTTCGCTGACGAAGGCGGTTTCGGCTATCTTTGGTGTCTTATCTCCCAGGCTTCTAATCATGGTGACCTCCTGTAATAATCCACCCCTATTATAAGCCCCCCGCCGCTGCTTTTAAAAGTTTCCCCCCGATTTTTAAGTATTGTTTTTCTTCCCATACCCTCCCACCCTCATAAGCTGCGCTTCTAAAACTTTCTTTCCCCACCCCCAAAAGGGCATAAAAAAAAGAGGCTTTATGCCCCCTCTTAAACTCTCTTCTTGCCCTCACCCCAAGTTCATCTTGCTTTTGGTATTATTCTAGTTCCACCAGTCCAAGGCTGACCTTTATAGCTTCGTCGACTTCTATCATCTTTTGGCTACTTAGCTGTCCACATTTATCACCGAGACATGTCTTGTCTATAGTTAATATTTGCGCTAAGTTGACAGCTCCATGTTGTCTTAATCCACTTTCTTTTGCCGTAATTCTAACTAGAAAGGGGAAAGGTTTTTCGGGCGCAGTAGATATTGAAGCCACAATAGTTGTGGGGCTAACTCTATTACCGGTATTGTTTTGAATAATAAGAGCTGGTCTTACCCCAGTTTGCTCACTTCCCCTCCCAGGACTCCAATCCACCCAATATATTTCGCCTCGTTTTACATCTCTAGGCATAAATATCTCATTCCTGCCTAAGAACTACCTTGCGCTGTAACTCAAAAGCTAACCTTGCGAACTCCCTATTTTCATTAGCCATAGTCTTATAGCCCTCTTCCATTAGCTGTATTTTGCGTTTTCGGGCAAACTCACTAAGACAATCAGATATAACTTTACTACGGCTAATATTCTCTTCACTTTTGACCTCATTAACGAACGAAATCAAGTGTGTGGGTAAACTAATAGTCAACTTCCCTGCTTGAGTTGTCACAATTCACCTCCTCGGAAAATGTTATGATACATTTTTACCACCAAAATGTAGTAACATATTATATACATTTTGTATCACATTTGTCAATATTACTATTGACACCCCTTACTTTAGTAGTATAATCCGCATTAAAGGAGGTGGTATTATGGGTAAGTCGAGAGACACTTATAAGTACCAGTTTAAAATTGGTAACAAAATAGTTCACGAAGGTATCACGGATGACCTTAACCGCCGAGAGCAAGAACACCAACAGAAATGGCCAACGGGACACATAAAACAGGTCGGGAACAAAACAACCGAGGAGGCGGCTAGACAGTGGGAGGAGGAACGGGGTTGTTCTTAATTGCCTTACTTGCTTCTAAAGTATACTTACTGTAAACTAACTACTTCTTATACCTCCCCACACCACCCCCCTCCCGCCTTGTCCTCATCTCCCCCTTTATGCTAAACTTGCCTGTTAAAGGAGGCTAGATGAGAAAGCGCGTTTTTTCCGGCATTCAGCCGACCAGCAATATTCACATCGGCAACTACCTGGGAGCGATACAGAACTATGTCAAACTCCAGGACGACTACGACTGCGTCTACTGCATCGTTGACCTCCATGCCATTACCGTGCCGCAGGACCCTAAGGTTCTGAAAACCAGGATTCGCGAGGTTGCCGGTCTGCTCCTGGCTGCCGGCATTGACCCGAAACGCGCTATCCTTTTCGTGCAGTCCCACCTCAGCGCCCACAGCGAGCTGGCCTGGATTCTCAACTGCTTTATCCCGATGGGCTGGATGCAGCGCATGACCCAGTTCAAGGAGAAGTCGGCTAAGCACAGGGAGCAGGTGAGCGTTGGGCTCTTCGATTACCCGGCTCTGATGGCCGCCGATATATTGCTCTATGATACCGATGTCGTGCCGGTGGGGGAAGACCAGAAACAGCACGTGGAGCTGGCACGGGATACGGCGCAGCGGTTCAATAATATCTACGGACAGACCCTGGTGCTGCCGGAGCCGCTTATACCCGATATCGGCGCCCGCATCATGGGCTTAGACGACCCCACCAAGAAGATGAGCAAGAGCGAGACCTCATCGGGCCACGCTATCAACCTCCTCGACTCCCCCGATGATATCCGCGCCAAGATAATGCGGGCGACCACGGACTCCCGCCGCGAGATACGCTTTGACACCAGCCGCCCCGGCATCTTTAACCTGCTGACCATCTATCACCTTTTCAGCGGGCGCAGCCAGAAGGATATAGAGGCGCAGTTCGAAGGCAAGGGCTACGGAGATTTCAAGAAGGATTTAGCCGAGGTGGTCATTGAAGGTTTGCGCTCCCTCCAGGCCCGCTATAAGGAGCTTACCGACGACCCCACCCGCATAGACTCCATCCTCGCCGAAGGCGCCGCCCGCGCCCGCCCCACGGCGGAAAAGGTTCTAAATGAGGTAAGAAATAAGGTGGGGTTAGGCTAGCTTTATCTTTATATCTATACCCGCCCGCCGCCCTTTTAAGGTAAAGAGGGGGCAAAGCCCCCTCTTAAACACCCCCTTAGATTAGCCCCTCCTTATCCCCCCCGAAAAAGGGCACAAAAAAGGGGGGCTTTAAGCCCCTCTTAGATACTCTGGCAAGAAATATTCCTAATGTGGCGCGGGGGGCATTAGGCCCACCTGCTGCAGGAACGCGGCCAGATTCCAGTAGTTGGTAACCCTGCTTATCTTGTCTCCGCTATACTCGGTGATTCCAACGCCTGGCACCGAAAAGCTCTTGCCGGTGGCCGGCATCCCGGGAATGTTGCTATTGGCAAAGGTGCCGCTCATGACCCACTCCCCGGCTCCACGTTCGCCGGCGTTGAAGGCGGACTTCATCTCGATCTTAAAGTCGTGGAAGTTAGTGAATGTGGAGCTGAAGAAGTCTTTTAGTTCCTTCCTGCCTCGGCTTGCCTTTCCCATAGGCGTGCAATCGTAGACAGCGTCATCCGTGAAGAAGGAGAGAAGCTTTTCTACATCGTGTGTATTCCAGGCTGCTAGGTAGTCACCCATCATCTTTTCCATATCGCTTGCCATTTCAGTGCCCCCTTTTCTATTTATAGTGTAAGCCGAATTATACAACTAAAAAAGGCGATGTCAATAAGGGTTTTACCCCGTTTATTTCTCCCCGCAGCCCCCCCCTATCTTTTAAAGTATTGTTTTACTTCCCACCCTCCCACCCTCATAAGCTGCGCTTCTAAAACTTTCTAGCCCCCTCTTAAACTCTCTAGAAACAATCAGCTTCTCTACGCTATTTTTATGTCCTAAACATGATACTTGACAAAATAACCGATAAGTCTTACAATACTTATAACCTTACTAAGCTAATGGAGGTTAAAGATGAAACAGGGATTTATGGAGCACGCAGCAACGATACTTATCCTAGGGTTTCCGGGGCAAACCGCACAGTGGTATGCGAAGACATACCTAAAAGAAGCAGGGCACGATGGAAGTGATGCAAAAAACCCAGTACAATCTCTCGCGAATACATTGAGTAAGCAAGTACAAACAGGGAGAGAGAAGCGTATTAAGAGAGAGCGCATTAAAGGTGTTTACTGTTATTTCCCCGTCTCGATAGCATCTACACCTGACTCAAGGGAAGAAATTATTGCCCAGCTTTCTATATCTGCACAGGTACTAAGGGACATCAATAATCTTGTTGCTTTGGGGAAAGTCTTTACAAGAAACGACGCTATTACGTGGTTAGTTTTGCAAGGTATCAAAGCGAAACGGCCGTACTTAGATAAATTGGCGAGCGTGAGGAATCGAATCGAACTCTTAAAAAAAGAAGTAGCAGAAGAGTAGCCGGGGGTAATAAAAATAAAAGAAGTGAACATAGAGGGGCTTTAAGCCCCTCCCGGATTTTACCAGTCTTACAGCCTATTTTTTGTGCCTCCCCACAAACCTTCCCATCCTCTTTAGCGCCTCCTCTATATCGGCAAGCGAGGTGGCGTAGCAGCAGCGGATATAGCCCTCCCCGCACTCCCCGAAGGCGCTGCCGGGGATGACGGCAACCCTTTCCTCCATCAAGAGCTTTTCGGCGAACTCCTCGGAGCTGAGGCCGGTTGCCTTTATCGAGGGGAAGGCGTAGAAGGCGCCTCTGGGTTCGAAGCAGGGCAGGCCGATTTTGTTGAACCCCTTAACCATGAACAGCCGCCGCCGGTTGTAGTCGCTGACCATCTTGCTGACGCTGTCGTTGCCCGATTTTAGCGCCTCGATGGCGGCGACCTGCCCCATGGTGGGGGCGCACATGATGGTGTACTGGTGAATCTTGAACATGGCGCCGATGATATCCTTGTTGCCGGCGGCGTAGCCGATGCGCCAGCCGGTCATGGCGTAGGCTTTGGAGAAGCCGCCCAGCAGGACGGTGCTGTCTTTCATATTGGGCAGGGTGGCGGCGCAGGTATGCTCCACGCCGTAGACCAGGCTGGAGTAAATCTCGTCGGAGATTATCGTTAATTGATGGCGGTGGGCGACCTCGGCTATTTTTTCCAGCTTGGCGCGGCTCATAACGGCGCCGGTGGGGTTGGCCGGGTAGCCGATGAGGATAGCTTTAGTTTTGTCGCTAATCTTCTTCTCGATGTCGTCGGCGTTCAGCTCAAAGTTGCTCTTTTCATAGGTCGGAACCATCACCGCTTTGCCCCCCGCCAGCAACACGCAGGAGCTGTAGGAGACGTAGCTGGGGTCGGCCATGATAACCTCGTCCCCCGGGTCGAGGATGGCTCTGGTGGCTAAATCGACCCCCTCGCTCACCCCCACCGTAATCAAAAGCTCGGTATCGGGGTCGTAGTCCAGCTTATATTCCTTCTTGAGATATTTTGCCAGCTCCTGGCGCAATTCGGGCATGCCCAGGTTGGAGGTATACATGGTATTCCCCTTCTCCATGGAGTAAATAGCTGCCTCGCGGATGTGCCAGGGCGTGGGGAAGTCGGGTTCGCCTACCCCCAGCGAGATGACCCCCTCCATAGAGGCGACCAGGTCGAAGAACCGCCTTATCCCGGAAGGGGCAATCTGGTTTACCCGCTTTGATGTGTTATTCGGCTTTTTTCTGGGCATATAAAATCTCCTAGAGGATTACCGGCTGGCGTTTGGTTTCGCCGCCGTCGGCAAGTATTTCGCCGTCCTCCTTGTATCTTTTGAGCAAAAAGTGGGTGGTCGTTCCCTGCACCCCTTCGATGAGGGCGAGCTTCTTGGTGACGAAACCGGCGACCTCCTGCATGGTCTTGCCGGCCACCAGCACCAGCAGGTCGTAGGCACCCGATAGCAGGTAGACCGAGCGGGCTTCGGGGAAGCGGTAGATGCGCTCGGCTAGAGAGTCGAAGCCCACGTCCCGCTGCGGGGCAACCCTCACCTCTATTAAGGCGCTCACCTGCTCGTTGCCCGCTTTTTCCCAGTTGACGATTGTCTTATATTTCAGGATGGTGCCGTCCTTCTCCGCCTTCTTTATGGCTTTGCTGACCTCGGCGGCGGGCTTGCCGGTCATGGTGGCTATCTTTGCCGGCGTGGTTCTGGCGTCGTTTTCCAGTATCTTTAGAATTTCCTTTATCATGGCTTTGCTCCTTATGTCTTGGGGGTTATTATAGCATAGCTAGCCCGGTTTTAGCATCAGCTATTTTGACAAAAACCAGCGGGAGTATATAATAGGAAAAACCCTCTCGCCCGGTTGCGTTTTAACCACCGCGCCGTAAGCCTATTTTGCTTTCATAACAGAAATGAATGATGTCCTGTGATAAATAAAGAAGACCCCCCTCAAGAATCAGCCTTTTTTAAGAGGGACTGGACAAAAGGTCCCATCGTCAGCAATCTCCTGCTGATTTCCTGGCCCATGGTGGTGATGGAACTCCTCTATATGGTAAGCCAGATAGTGGATATGGTTTGGGTGGGGCGGCTGGGGTCGGTGGCTATTGCCGGTGTGGGCTTAGCCAATATCGTTATTATGATAGTGATGACGATGGACTTCGGGCTGATTATGGGTTTGAGGGCCATGATTGCCCGCTTTATCGGGGTGGGGGATATCCGGGGTGCCAGTAATGTGGCCGGGCAGGCCATCCTTATCGGCGTTGTCTGGGGCGCATTGATAACGGTGGTGGGTATCCTCCTGGCCGAACCGGTATTGCGTTTGTTCGGGGCGGAGGCGGCGGTTGTTGCCGAAGGCGCCGCCTACATGCGCGTGATGTTTGCCGGCTGGGTGATTATGGAGCTTCTGATAATGTGCCTTTTTTCTATCCAGTCCTCGGGCGATACGATTAGGCCGATGGTGTTGGAGGCCTGTATGAGGGTCGTTCATGTTGCTATTTGTCCCGTTCTCGTCCTGGGCTGGTGGATAGTTCCCGGCATGGGTGTCAGCGGTGCGGCGCTGAGCAATATTATTGTCCACAGTCTGGGGGTGGTTGTCCTTTTGTTTATACTTTTTAAGGGGTACAGCCGGCTCCGGCTTGTCTTTAGCGATTTCCGCCCCGTCCCCGGTATAGTGTGGCGTATTTTAAAGATTGGCATTCCCGCGCTGATAATGAACCTGCAAAAGTCTTTAGGTGACGTTATCCTGACCTGGCTTATCGTCCCCTTCGGTACCGTGGCGGTGGCGGCTCATAGCCTTAACTGCCGGCTGGAGATGTTCTTCATGGCGATTGCCATGGGTCTGGGTGGTGGTGCCGCCGTGCTTATAGGGCAGAATCTGGGAGCGGCTCAGCCGGAACAGGCAAAGAAGAGCGGCTGGTTTGCCGTGGGTTTTGTCGAAATTTTTATGGTAGCCTTTGCCGCGGCGATTTTGCTGTGGGCCGAGCATATAATCGGTATCTTTACCACCGAGCCGGAGCTGGTGGAGGTGGGCAGTATATTTTTGAGGATAGCCGTGGCGGGCTATCTGATGATGGGGATAGTCTTTGTCTTGCAGAGCGGCATCGCTGGTGCCGGTGATACTCTGGCGGCCATGATTTTCAGCGTGGGCATGACATGGGTGGTGCTTTTGCCCCTGGCTTTCTTCCTGCCCGGCGTTGCCGGCCTCGGCGTCCTTGGGGTGCGCTGGGCGATAGTGGCCGGTGCCTTTGCCGGGGCGCTCGCTTTGATGGCGTACTTTTTGAAGGGCAGATGGCTGGCTAAGAAGGTATAGCCGGCTCAAGTTTGATATCTCTGCCCCACCCCGTTTTTTATCTTATCCCGCCCACCGCCCTTAAGGTAGGGCTAAAGCCCTTTTTTACTCCACCCCCCTAAAAAGAAATTGATAGAAGTAGCACTTCTGTAGGGTGGGAGGGTGGGAACTAAGACGTTTTCTAAAAACCGCTTGATAGCCCCCCTTGGGCTATCTGGTTTTGACCCGCTTGAAGACGACCACCTTTTGCTGGGTGTCGATGTTCTCTACCTCCCAGCCGGCTTCCAGCCAGGCGCTGGCCTGGGGGTTTTTCGGGTCGTTTTCCCACCACGATTTAAAGGCGTAGGCCGCCGGTTCCAGCTTGAAATCGATAATGTGTTCGATGTGCTCCAGGCTCAGGGTTAGCTGGCTGGCTCTGTAGCTGGCAAGGTAGTCCCTCAGCGGGACGTATTTGAGGAGGCTTGCAGTGTCGGGCTTTTCTTCGGCGGTCTGCTGTCCCGGGTTGCTCCCGCCGGCTGTGCCCCTCTCCACCACCTCGTATTTCCTGGCTTTAGCCCCGACCAGTCTCACACGCAGCAGGGCTTTGCATTCGGGGCAGCTGAGCTGGCCGTCGTAGTTATTTATGTCTATAAATTCCGGTATCTGTATTGTCTGTCCGCAAATCAGACAGCTAATTTCCACTATTCTCTGCTCCCCTCCCCCGTTAAGTTTTGCCCCGCTTATTCCCCGCCCCGCTTTATTTTTCCCCTTACCTCACAGCCCCCATCGTTTATCTTCCCATACCCGCCCGCCCAAAAGGCTCCGCCTCTTAGACTCTGCTCCCCCGCCCCTCTTGGACTCTTCCCTGTTGGATTCCTCCAAGCTAACTGAGTCACCACCTTCTTGACAATTTGAAACAAATGTGTTATTAATATTATGAGCAAGTAAGCGCAGAGTCACCGAAGGTCACCTTCATTGGTGGCAGCAACTTTAAGTTGTGGGATCCTTCGGTCTGGGACTTGCTCAAATTCTTTTTAGCCATTCGTATTCGTTCTTCAAATCAGAAAGCACGGTTGGGTTTGCGTGTAAAAATTTAAGTCCATAGGAAAATAGATTGCTGTCGCGGCGGTAAAAGCGATTCCCGGCACTTAGTACGTATCTTGGTTCAATATTCCCATATCCATCATACTCAAGCCCCTCTCTAACCATACCACACAGATTGTCGGCTGCTTGTAGTAGCCGTCTTTGCTTCTTTGGTAGGATTTTGAAATAAAGATGTTCTAAATTATCCCAAGATATTTTTATTGCCTCTTCTGGTATCCAATCGCGAAGTTGCTCGAAATACTCTCGCATTTTATCGTAACTTGTATTAGACCGATATTCAAAAATTGGGAGTGCTTTTCCATTGCCGTGATCACGTGCATACCAAGATAACCTTTCAAGCAACAAACGAGCAGAATAGTTATATAGTTGGGATTTTATATTGATACCAGGTCCTTTTGTAATAAAAGGGTGTGTCTTGTCGGTTGCTACACAAGCGAAAGTCCATTGCTCCGTTTGGTATTCTTGGCAGATGTATAGCTTCTGACCATGTTTCTTAATCCTTTTCCATTGCAGAATGAATTTATCATCATGCCCAAACTTATGCTTAACTCTGCTAACCATTGTGCTTGTTTGAGAATCTAAGTCTTTTTGTACAATAAGCGCGCCTAAAATGAACCATCTGGAACCGCCAGTCTCTATTCCTTCGTCACCTGACTCATCTATGTAGCAGTTAAAATCCATCTTATTCTTGCCTAAATTCCCATCCTCAAACCCCCGCCCTCATCTTATGCCACTCCGTAGCCTGCTCGTAGGCGTAGGCGACCCTCAAAATAGCCTCCTCCCCGAAGGGCTTGCCGATTATCTGCATGCCGATGGGCAGGCCGTCGCCGAAGCCGGCGGGGATGGATATACCGGGCACGCCGGCGATGTTTATGGGCAGGGTGCAGACATCGCTCAGATACATCTGCACCGGGTCGTCGAGCTTCTCCCCCAGCTTAAAGGGGACGGTGGGGGAAGTCGGGGTTATCAGGGCGTCGTATTTCTCAAAGGCCTGGTCGAACTCGCGCCTTATCAGTGTGCGGACCTTCTGGGCTTTGAGGTAGTAGGCGTCGTAGTAGCCGGCGGAGAGGGCGTAGGTGCCGAGCATAATTCTCCGCTTGACCTCCTCGCCGAAGCCGAGCTGCCGGGTCTTTTCCATGGCGTCCCACATGCTGTCGGTGTCGCGGTAGGCAAAGCCGTACTTGACCCCGTCGTAGCGGGCTAAATTGGCTGACGCCTCGGACGGGGCGATGATATAGTAGGCGGCTAAGGCGTAGGGTGTGCTGGGGAGCGATACCTCCCGGTCGACTTTAGCCCCCAGCCCCTCCAGCGTTTTGATGGCGTCGTTCAGGGCTTTCTCGACCTCGGCCTGCATCCCCGCCACGAAGTACTCTCTGGGCACGCCCAGCTTTAGCCCCTTGAGGTCGGCTTTCAAGGACTTGGTGTAGTCGGGGACGGGGTCTGGCACCGATGTTGAATCCCTGTCGTCAAAGCCGGCGATGGCGTTTAATACGATGGCGCAATCGGTGACATCTTTAGTCAGCGGGCCTATCTGGTCTAATGAGCTGGCAAAGGCGACCAGCCCGTAGCGGCTGACCCGCCCGTAGGTGGGCTTTAAGCCGACCACGCTGCAGAACCCTGCCGGCTGCCGGATGCTGCCGCCGGTGTCCGAACCAAGGGCGTAGATGCCCTCGTCAGAGGCTACCGCCACCGCCGAGCCGCCGCTGGAGCCGCCGGGAACCCTGTCCAGGTCCCAGGGGTTGTGGGTGGCAAAGAAGGCGGAGTGCTCGGTGGAGGAGCCCATGGCGAACTCGTCCATATTTGCCTTGCCGATTGTCACCGCCCCCAGGGAATTCAGCTTCTCCACCACGGTGGCGTCATAGGGCGGGATGAAATTTTCCAGCATCTTAGAAGAGCAGGTGGTGCGTACCCCCTTGGTGCAGAGGACGTCCTTGATTACCACCGGCACGCCGGTCAGGGGGTTAATATCGCCTTTAGCAATCAGTTTATCGGCTTTTTCAGCCTGTTTTAATGCCGCCTCCCCGGTCAGGGTCACGAGGGCTTTAACTTTGGGCTCGACCTCTTTAACCCGCTTCAGGCAGGCTTTAGTTAATTCCACCGAGGAAATTTTTTTATCTTTAAGCA
>Ga0307429_1000621_pt1 | contig 19754 bp, 17 predicted proteins | sample SalMarWE160230MG_FD_202151 | JGI IMG/M metagenome (GOLD analysis project Ga0307429, IMG submission 202151) | Salt marsh sediment microbial communities from the Plum Island Ecosystem LTER, Massachusetts, United States - WE1603-230 | ecosystem: Environmental > Aquatic > Marine > Intertidal zone >... | reverse complement strand
ATCCAATGCGAGATGTAGAATTCGTTTTAGAAGAATTTGACATGTGGTTGGTTACAAATCTGAAAAAAAACTTGGAGAGGACTTCAAGAGATTTGCAGAGAACCCCAGATAAAACATCAAAGATACTATCAAGACTACTTTCAGGATTGTCGGTGAAGGAAAATCAGATAATTACTTCGATGAATGAAACAAGACTTGATGATAAGAAGGTATCTTCGTGGTCTCCCTCTGATTTATTGTTGTTCTGTCAAACATTAAGGAAGTTGGCAAAACCGATGTTGGTCGCTGCTAACAAGGCAGATTCCATAACAGCTGAATCGAACTTGTTAAGACTTAAGAGCCTCGACAGTGAAGTCATCCCCTGCATTTCCGAGGCCGAAGTCATGCTTAAGATCGGATCAAAAAAAGGGATGCTACGGTACCTTCCTGGAGACAGTTCATTTGACATCAACCCAAAAGTGTTACTTCGGGAAGACCAAAAGAGAGCATTGCTGAAAGTTCGGGCAGTTCTAACCAAGTATGGTTCAACGGGTGTTCAGCAGATTTTGAATAGGGTATGTTTCGGACTACTTGGGATGATCGTTATCTATCCTGTTGAGGACGAAAACAAACTAATAGACAAGAAGGGGAATGTTCTTCCTGATGCTTATTTGTTACCAAAAGATTCTACTGCGAAGGAACTTGCCGGAAAGGTGCATGAACAATTGGGCCAAGGCTTCCTTTACGCTATCGATGTCAGATCTAAACAGAGAGTAGGAGCAGAGTACAAATTAAGGGATAGAGATGTGATCAAAATAGTTTCGACGACTAGCAGAAGATAGGAGATAAGGATTCTCTTTGTTAGCCTTAGGAATAGAAAGTACGGCTCACACTTTCGGCTGTGCTATAGCAGAAATGAAGGAGGAGAAGAAAGGATCTTTTAGAATATTGTCAGATGTACGCTCGTCTTACAGGCCTCCAGAAGGTTCCGGTATACACCCAAGAGAGGCATCAAGACATCACGCTAATGTGTGCAGCAGAATCTTGAAGGAAGCGATTTCGCGTTCGTCTGTAGAGATGGAACGAATAGATATAATTGGCTATTCCGCAGGTCCCGGACTGGGGCCATGTCTAAGGATAGGAGCTGTTCTAGCTCGCCTCCTGTCCACATACTATAGAAAACCCTTGGTGCCTGTCAATCATGCATTAGCTCACATTGAGCTTGGGGCCTGTCTGACAGGTGTTAGTAACCCTTTAGTCGTTCTGGTTTCGGGCGGTCACACGATGATTCTCTTGTTTTTTAACAAGAGGTGGAGAATATTCGGAGAAACCTTGGACATCACCATAGGTCAACTACTTGATCAATATGGGAGGTCACTGGGTTTTTCATCCCCTTGTGGATCGATGATTGAAAGATTAGCAAGCAACTCCAGTAAAGAGTATTCCTGGATACCGTACACGATTAAAGGAAATGACGTTTCATTCAGCGGGTTGCTTACAGCAGCGATAAAACTTACCAAGGATGGGAGATTTGATGTTGGCAATACATGTTACTCTCTACAAGAAACGGCATTCGCAATTTTAGCCGAGGCCACTGAGAGAGCTATCTCATTCACTAACAAAGAAGAAGTAATAGTGGTTGGAGGAGTAGCGGCTAATAGACGCCTAGCAGACATGTTAAATTATGTTTGTTTAAGACACGGTGCTAAACTGCATATCTGTCCAATCCATTATGCGGGAGACAACGGCGTCCAAATTGCGTTAACGAGCTTAGTTGATCATGTACATTCGAAACTAAGTGTAGCGCCAGAAAATGGGTTTATCGATCAAGCATGGCGTTTGGACTCTGTGAATGTAACGTGGAGATAATTAAGGCCAATTAAATACGTTTGGCTTCGTTAACTTGATTCATTATTTCTTCGGCCCAATGTCCTGTATTTAGAACGCCGAACTTGTAAGACCGATCACTTAATTCGACGACGACTTTTGCTATGATAAAGCCCTCCGACCTCGAAGCTGAAATCTTTTCCAGTGGAATGTCGAGGAGTACCTCCTCAGTCTTTTTGCTCAACGTTGTCATTCTACCTTCTGTCTTTTCGAAAATGAGTCGTTGGTTTGTCAATGTCAATATCCCATTCTTCAATTTATCCTCAGCACAGTCTTCTTGTATAATCAGTTTTTCTCCCGGTCTTGGTACTGCCCCACTCACACTTTTATGAGATTGCTCCAATTTATATTACTATTGTCGAACAAACTTCCGATCCTACTCAAGAAAGGGTCTGAGGCAGATCTTTTTCTAATTGATTGGTATGGTAAGCGAGCACTATCAAAACTGAGGACTGAAAGATCTTATCGACATCCTATTTTAGACAGGGAGTTGAGACATAGAAGAACAATTCGTGAGGCCGAGATGCTCTCGAAGGCCAAAGAGGCATGGATTAGATCTCCGTATGTATATTTCTTAGATACGCACCGAAATGAAATAATTATGGAATACATCGAAGGTGTAAATTTGAAGACCGTCTTTTCGGCCAACATGGCATTAAAATTAGGAGAATGCATAGCAAAACTTCATTCCAAGAACATAATCCATGGAGATATAACTACGTCTAACTTTCTTCTTGAAGGTGACCCTCAGGATAGTCATACTGAACTCGCAATAATTGATTTCGGTTTGTCTTTCTTTTCTCAAAGACTGGAAGACATGGCATCAGATCTGCGGATGCTCAAGGAGGTCCTAAATAGCGTGCATTATGAGATATTTGATCAAGCTTTCTCGAATTTCTCTGAGGCGTATTCGTCATTCAGTCCCTCCGAAAGAGGGAGAAAGGTATTACGAAAGGTTGACGAAATACAGAGTAGGGGAAGATATTCACGCATTGCGAATTCCTCTTAGCATTGCTTTATACTATCACTTAGCATTTTGACTATTAGTATTGGAATAATAAGGACCTCTGATTCTCATGTAGTATCTCAATTTGGGACGGGCTAAGATCAATAAAATTTATTTTGCAAGTTCAAATTCCAACAAGTACAGAGAAATTGAGCCGATATTAAGCAAGTATGGAATAGTCTCTCACTTTGTCAGAATATCAATCCAGGAAATCCAATCCGAATCACTATATAAAATAGCGAAGGCCAAATCGACCAGTGCATTTGAATATCTCAAAGGGCCAGTCATCATTGAAGATGACGGATTCTACATAAGTTCATTGAAGGGTTTCCCAGGACAATATTCATCATTCATTTACAAAACCCTAGGCAACGAAGGTTTGTTGAAACTAATGAAAAATAAGACAAATCGAAAAGCGTATTTCGTTTCAGTGATCGCATACAATGATGGACACACCCTAAAATTGTTTACTGGCAAGACACAAGGATTGCTAAACAGATCCGCTACTAATGGTGGCTGGGGCTTTGATCCCATTTTTGTTCCGAAAAACACTAGTAAGACGTACGGAGAGTTAAGCCAAGTGAATAGAAAGTCCTTATTTTCTCATCGCTACAAGTCTATAGGGAAGTTTTCAAAGTGGTACATGAACACTGCAAGCTCTTTGTAAGTCCAAGACCTTAAGCTTGTAAGTAAAGTAGACAAACAAGGACTTACCTCGCTCAGTGATTTTTCGATAATTAATAAGTCGGATCGTCAGTCCCTCATGTATAAGCGGTTGTAACGCCATAGGATTTTTGCATAGTTGTATTATCTGAAGATCTTCAAATGCAGCAACAACAAGTAGATATGTGTCCTTGCTATGGAAGACAAATTGAATCCTCCACATAGCACCTCTTCTCAGCCACTCTTCACGGTGTAACGGATACACTAGAAATAGAAGCAGTTCCCTCGAAGTCCAGCACCAGACAGTCTCTCCAGATAAACTCCTGCAACTCCCTGGCCTCTCCAAAACAGAAGTTATATTTATCAAAGTGGGTATCAAAACCACAAACATTCAACATCTTTGTCATCTCTGGTGGTTTTACATTCAGCTATAACCATGGCAGTAGGCAGTGAGCTGTCAAATATTGAATACAAACTGCCATGTAATAACAACACTAAAAAAATTATTGGAGTTGGATCCAAATGTGTTACACTCGCTCAGTCTCAGTCGAATGTCTGTTGTGCAGTTATTGCTACTCCGTTCTCGTCACCCTGGATTTGAGAATTGGAGTTCTGACATCCAACGGAAACTGAGAGGTTTACAAGGAGACACCTTGAGACTACAGTCTAAATACTTCGTTACTGGTTGCAGATCTTTGTCTACTTTAAGACGGAAATCAGTGATATTCAGGCCACTCACTTGAGACCTTGAACATGCACGGAACATGCAATATAAGTAGTGTTGTGGAAAGGACTAGTTGTCATCGCGATCGTAATTTTCACTCAATTCCCCATCTTGAGAATCACTTGATTCGTTATTCTCAAGATTCTGTGGGACATCATTTATGGTGATGTCAACCTCATCCGACGAAATTTGTGTTCCAGCAGCGAACACGATAAACTTGAAGGTTAATTTTGAATCCTTATCTACCGCTGGTGCCTGGAAGCTAATTTGTTTTGCATTCTTCTGTCCCATAAATACTTTCAAATCACCACCTACCTGTCTCCATTCATATGATAACTGAGTACTATTTGTAGAGGTAGAGTCTCCACTGAGAGTAACCTCCATACCTTCGTTTACAATTTGATCAGCTCCAGCCATGGCCCTTATAGAAGTGCTATTCACGGCTCCCTTCCCGTAGAAGTTGGAAACATCCATTGTTTGTGATTGGTTTTCAGGTGGAGTAGTTAAGGTATTCGCGCTTGGAGACCCAGTGAAGTTAGATTCAGATGAGTCAGGGATTTTCACATTTGATGGCACCGACACGGTCTCGTTATGTGAGCCCTCCTCAATCGTGGTTTTCTTATTTTCAATCACAGGAAACAAATCTTGAACTGGCAGGACAGTATCATCTCTATCATCATCGGACGTGACACGAGGTGATGGGGTAGGAAATATTAGGGGAATATCGTTGTTTTCTTCACCCCTGGACTCGCGTTGCTCGATGATTTCCTTCGAAACTTGATTGGACGGGTAAGACTCACTTGGAGGGATTATTACAGGTGGCGAGGTACTATTATCCGAAGACTCACTTGAGCTGGTTGCATTAGGTATTATTACGGAATCATTAACAGGAGAAGAATCAGGCATGTATGACTCTTGACTTCCACTTGGAGGGATTATTACCGGACCCGAAGTTATGTTTCTAACCACTTGATCTGATGAGGTAGATTCGCTTTCAAAGACTCCAGTAATGTCAGGTGGAGAGATATCATCTCTTATCGAAGGCGAATTTAGTACCTTAGTTATGGGAGTGGAAGTCGTTTCGTTTTCTGACGAGGTCGGTTCGCTTTCAACGACTTTCGTTTCATTTGTTCCTGTAAAGTTTACAGAATGATATTTAGTTATTTGATTGTTATCATCATCGGAACAGAGTAACCTGGCAGTTAACTTGTTTGGTCCTACGTTCAAATGTAAGTTGGAGTTGAAAATTCGTTCCCAAATTGAGAAATCATCTGATCCGTTCTTCCCCTTTGAAGAAGCTTTGACATATGGAGTTATCCCATTAAGAAGGAGTGACACATCGCAGTTGTTTGTAGAATTGTCCGTGGAAACTCCTTCAACCATGAAATTTTGGATATTTATGGGTACCACTTGTTCCCTGGCAGGAGATAAGATCTTAACCCCATGAGGATTGTAGATCTGAGAATAAGAATTACCTGCACTACAAAAGGCGGAAATGAATAGACTCATGGTAACAAGTGCTACAGTATTGCAGGCTTTCAATTAGCGGTCCTTACTAGCAATTTAGAGGGGGATATAAAAAAAATAGATGTAATCGGATTTAGGCAAAGAACAAAAATAACTTGACCATTTTATGCCTTCGAGCTATTGAAGACGATTTCATGTCATGGTCAGTGAGCAAGGACAAGCAATTGCGTCGCATCCTTAATGTGAGTACGACGAGATGAACCTGTCAGTATACCTGTTCATATTCTGCAAAACTACTATTCTTGAAATCTCACTCTCGTCCATCAGTTTGAAAGCTGGAAGCCTTTCACAAAGTTTTTTCGAAAAATCCCTAACCTCTTCCATTTCGAGCATATTTTGCCTTTCTAATCGATGTGTTGACATGCCTACATGCATATATGATTTTATCTCGATAAAATGGGGATTGGCTCTAGGAATTAGTCTAGAAAACTGCACTATTGTTTCATGATTGAAATTATGACTCCTCACGAGAGTGATTCTAATCACGGTTCTTGTTTCACACCTAGCAAGAAACTGGAAACTCGTAAGCCACCGCTCCCACGCGTCTGGATGCCTAGGTCTGTTTATCATTAAAAAACCAAGCCTGTTCGTCGCGTTCGTAGACAAGTACAGCTGGGTAGGAAGAGATTTTTCTTCTGCTAGTACATCTAACATTTGAGGTTCTTGTCCGTTAGTAACCAAAAATATTGATTTAGTCGCTGGCAGTTTCCTAAGATATCTGATCAGTGCAGGTAATTTTGGATACATCGTGGGTTCTCCCGAAAGAGAGATTGCGTAATGTTGTGGAAATTTTGCTTCGTCCAGCTTATGTTTGTCGTACTTCTTATGACCATAAAATCCAGTCAAGAGCCTTCTTCGTTCTTCGATCAAATTAGCTACAATTGCATCTGGTTCATCAACTAGGTCTTCCGGCATCATGAGAGTATCATAGAATTCAGTAGGTCTCCAGCAATAGACGCAGCGATTTTCGCAATTTAGTGCTGTTGGAGTCATTTCCATGCACCTATGAGTCGAGATTCCATAAAATTTTCGTTTATAACAATCTCCCTCCTGAGCAAAGGATTTCTTGGTCCAATGACATAAATCTACCGCTGAATGGTTGTAAACACCATACTTTGCGTTTAGCAATTTAGATCTCGCATCTGTATCGATCTGGATTAAATTGTTACCTGAGTTGTGGGAATTGTACTCTCCTGAGCAGCTCATGCTAAGTGCAATCAAGACTACTCATCGAAATTTAAGTCTTTAAATTGAAGACGTCGATCCTGAGAGTATATTCAAAAGCACATTTCTTACAACGTTTTTCTTTAATCGTGATAGATTGCACTGGTTTACAAGCATACTCAATTTGCGAAAATTTAATGAAAAAGGCCTATTACAAGGCATATTACAAATCATTTACTGTACGTAAGGATCACAGCTTTCGAATCCAAGAAATGACGGGTTTGGACTCACTTACCTGAAGATAAAGAAAATCTTCATGTCGTTATCAGACTTAGAAATTATATATAGCACTATAATTGCACAAGATATGAAGTGGCCTTCGTAGTATAGCATGGTCAGTATAGGCGGCTGTGGACTAGAAACGGTAATCAGTTAAGGCAGAAACCGCTTGAGGAGGGTTCAAATCCCTCCGAAGGCCCTTTGTTTGCCAATCTAATTTCTCAAATTTTAACCGTTAAACACGTAAATTATCGAACAGGCGAGGCTCGATCAATATCCATCCATAGTGGCAGTCATCGTGAACGTACCTCACTTCTCTTAGATTGAGTCTTATTCCTATTCTTTTCAAAGCTAAAATCAATCCGGATCGAAGAGATAATCCCCATTTCTGTGCGGTTGAACCGCTACCAGCCTCTCTTGGCAGAAGTATTCTTACACTCAAATCGTCCATAGAACCGTTCTTTTCAATAAGGTTTGCCAACTCAGTCACGATATTAGTTATATCCTGTGCGCTACAGACTTCAAATGTCTTAGATACCCTCAAAGTTCGATAAAAATCAGGATTGGTTGTCATGGTTGTATACTTCTCAAATTAGTGGTGGTGATTAACTCACTGCCATAATTTATGCTGTTCAATTTAGAGATGGTCGCCTTACACCTTCAGTGGCAAATCTCAAATAATATGCCATATTTAATGCTGTCTTATGGGCTAACTCACCAATGAGCACTGCTGTTGAGAAAAGGTTGGAAGTGTGCCGGAGGCGGGACTTGAGCCCGCGACCTTTCGATTATGAGTCGAACGCTCTGACCAAGCTGAGCTACCCCGGCAAGCTCAGCGTTGCGTTCAGCAGTTGATGACCTACTTTAATAAAGATATCCCTCCAAGTCTTATTGACATTATTATGGAGTATATTCCAAAAAATAGGTTCCTAGGAATCGAAAATAAATCCTTCTGTACTTCATCTACATCACTTTGGTGTTATGAGGTAGTATGTTTACCTCATATCCGCCAATCACAGACTACTGCCTAAACTTCGCTGTCCTTACTAAATAAAACGGCTTCTGGATTTATGATACATACTGGCGTACCTTGTATTGCAGAGTCTTCAGCTGAGGTTGTTGTAAGTTGTTCTCTCTCAAAAAGATCGTCCCTTGAAATGATCCCAATGACAGACGAATTTGAGCTGACGACGATCTGACGAATGGCGTGTTTATCCATTATGGATAATGCATCCTGCACTGTGGAATCGGGATCCACTGCTAGTATAGGACTAGTCATGATTTCTTCAAGTCGTACCTTTGCTGGATTCTTCCCTTGGGATAATACCTTGTAAAGAATATCTGTCTTGGTCACAATTCCAATTGCCTCACTTCCTCTGGAGAGCAATACGCACTTAGTCTGTTTTTCCTTCATCAATCTTATGGCCGTATCAGCAGAGTCGTTGTAGTCAGCCATTGATACATTCGAATCCGCGAGTTTTCTAGCAGGTGCCATTAGCAAAAGGGACATACTCGTAGATTCTGCTGAAAATTCATTCATGTTCTAATATAAGAGATCAAATATTTATACTTGGTGGCTGAGAAACACAGCAACATTGTCAAAGAATTGAAATCTTGAAACATCAAGACATGACCTAGAATTCTCCTTAGGTTCAATTGTGGTTCTGAAATATTCAAGTTTGATGGTCTTTGCAATCCAAAGTGGGAGGATATCGTAAACCGTCTAACTTTTAGCTAAACTTTCCTTTTGAATCACAGTCTCAGATTTATGGTATTCAATTTCGCTGACTGCAGGGAGATATTGTCGCAGCTCGGCGTTAGTACATGTTTCAACCCATCTAAATTTACGTTGCAAAGTTGCCGTAAAGAGCCTTTTCCAATCAAGATCTACATGGTTCATCCATGATTTCAAGACCCTAGGGTCTATATAATTTCGAAGCGAAGTGCCAAGGTTATAATCACGAGTTTCCTTTTGCAGACGCAACGTTATTTGGACCTTTTCCAATCTGTCCTTCATTCTTTTCTTTTGTAAATCAGTCTTCCATTTATGAGAGGCAATATCGTTCTCGATTTTCCTAATAGCCTCTTCTTTCTTATCCACCGACTTTTGAAATCTTCCAAGGGCTTGCTTGCTGGCAGGGTTGTTTGCATCAATTCCCTTTTTATGGTTACAGGTAATAGCCGCTACAAGATTCGCCTTTTTGGCAACGTATATTTTTTCCATTTCTGATGACTCCTTGTTTACTTTGAGTGGAGGACGAGCCAGAGCTTCTTTAACAATTTGAGTTGCTATGAAGGTTCGGAAGACCTTGGCAGTTAAACCGGGAACTCTGTTTTTGTCAATTGTTCTAAGAAATGAATTTACCTTCGTAGAGGTGATTCCATCGAAAATCTGTTCGTTAGGCTTCTTGTCCTTCATGAATAATTCCATGTTCACAAGTAGGGCTTCTGTATCTTGCGAATCTACTTCCAAGCTTTTTTGCCAAGGGACGCTGTCCTTTCCGAGAAAATTGAATTCTATACTCTTTACTCCTTGATGAACTGGAAATCGGATATGCTCCACTCTTAACGTCGACGCACCTACAGTGTCCGCCTCGTCCGGATCTTTTTCATCTCCAACCCTCATTGCGAGCTTATTAATCAAGTAGCAGACAGTTGATATTTTCTTCTGGCGCAAATCTTTCGAATAAATCATCTTGCTCACTATCCTATCGTGAACTTTGTCAATATGTTTCCCAAGTATATTAGCCCTATCGTATTTTTCCTTATCACTGTTCTGACGTAAGCTGGATGAATCATGAAGCCACATGTACTTTCTTTTGCCAGTCAATTTTTCCATCCACGTCGCGAGCCAAGTGGAGGTATGATCATTTACAATTGACTTCCAGTTGCCTTCTGGTACTTCAGAGTTTTCTCCTAGGTTTAAAATTACATCTTGTGGATGTACCCTGGGTTTCCATCGGCCTCGTAGGGGATGTTGACCTCGTCCCATGAATAGGCCGGGAGGTTCCACCAGCCAATTCGCAATTTCAACTGTGACACCATCAACAGTTGCCAAACCATAAATCGATCTTAACCGTTCTCGCTCAATTTTCCTGGAATGAGATATACGCCGTCTATCGTCCCGGGGTAGATTTCTAATCCTCTCCTTCTCTTCTTCCTTCAATCTGTTTTCTTCATCTACCAGATGGTAGGCATTAGAGAGATCCAGTTCGGAGATCTTTTTGATGGATCCGAACTTAGGGGGGAGTACACTACTGAGATCAATCATGAAATTTGATTCGAAAACGTTATCATTAACGTAATGAGTATCCTTCTTTTTGGACCAGGCATAGATCAACTCTTCTTGGGCAGCATTCAACAGATACTGTTCTCCGAGAATGCCAATAATAATGCCCCTTGGTTTGTATTCTGGAGGAAAGGCAATTCCATTGTGTTGCAATGTTTGCCATTTAAGGCGGGCCAAGTTGAATTGCGTCTCCATCTGTTTTCCTAAAGCTTTCTGTATCACTCTTAAACGTTACCGATCCAGGCTAAAACTGAGGTCCCTCTAGATTGATCTTAGAGAGTCCTCAAAAGAAGGTCAACAGTTAGATTAAAGTATAATCATACCCAACGATTGGATAATGCCAAGAGCTTTTGTATTGCTGAACGCGGAATTAGGATATGAAGGTCCGTTGGCCGAGGAAATGAGAAAACTACCTGGGGTTAAGGAGGCCTACGCGATCTATGGAGTATATGACATTATGCTAAAGGTGGAAGCGGATTCGATGGAAGGATTAAAGGACTTCATTAGCTTGAAAATCAGACGGACGAATGGAGTTAAATCTACTCTGACCATGCTGATTATGGAAAAAACAAACCTCAGCTAATTGTGATGCCGTAAGGAATGTTTGTACCTATATTTGTCAAGCTTGATAAGCTCTCTATAGGATCCAAAATCATCGGCGTTTACTTGATCGAGTTCTGTCTGACAATCATCTTCGTCTCCAGAGGTGACTTGTAATATCTCATATAATGTATTGCGTTGAGCAGGGATCCGTCCTAAGCCTTTGATCTGGGTTCTTATTTCCCGAGGTCTCATGATTTGACCATGTATTGAACCAGCGGATGTAGAGATACTTTCATTAATAAGTGTACCGCCAAAATCGTTTGCCCCAGCGCATAAAAGAAATTGAGACATTTTTGCGCCTTCCTTTACCCACGAAACCTGTATATTCTTCACATAGTTATGAAGCATCAACCTAGAAATGGAGTACATTTTCACAATATCCGTTGCTCCGGCTCCTGCCTCACGCATGTTCTTCAAATTACTACGGCTGTGCATAGGTGCTTCCTGATATACGAAGCTAAGAGGGACGAACTCCGTAAAGCCACCAGTTTCCTTTTGCATCTTACGTAATATGTCAATATGGTTGGCCTTGTGGAAATTGGACTCAATATGTCCGTACATGATAGTTGAGGTAGTAGGAATATCCAAACTATGGGCTGTCTTTATGACATCTATCCAATCATTAACAGATATTCGACCTGGAGATATTAAATCTCTAACCTCCTGATCTAGTATCTCTGCGGATGTTCCAGGTAGACTTCCTACACCAGATTCCTTAAGCCAAGATAAGAAATCTCTAACACTATTGTTACTCATTCTGGCTCCATATAATACTTCTTCAGGGGAAAACCCATGAATGTGGATATCCGGTATCTCACGCTTAATTGCTTTACAAATATCGGGATAGAGAGAACCGTCCATATTTGGGGCTAGCCCTGCTTGGATGCAAATCTCAGTGGCACCCAATCGATGGGCTTCCACAGCTCGTCGAACAACTTCCTCGACAGGCAAGAAGTAACCTTCTTCCTGTCTAAAATCACGGCTAAACGCGCAAAAGCCACACCGCTTTATACATACATTAGTGAAGTTCACGTTTCTGTTGATGACATAAGTTACAACGTTTCCACATGCTCTTCTTCGTAACTCGTCTCCAACAGAGGTCAATAGGTTCATTTCGAGCCCACTAGTATCGAACAATTCTACTGCCTGTTCGACAGATATCTCCTTTTCATCAATTGCTAAGTTCAAAGCCTCTGAAATAATCGGGTCAATCGTCTTTAGAATGCTTTCTATATTCAAATCAGGTATGACTCCTTTACCAAACCTTCGTCGTCTGAGAGCGCTTCAATTGAAGAACGGACATGATGAGATATATAACTCCGACCATTTTTCAAAAACTCAGGATATACAGGTAATCGGGCCTTTAACTGAAACCCCTTCCTCGAACACACCTGATTCACGTGTTCTATAGGGGGCCAAGGGTGCTCAGGATTGACGTAATCGATGGTAACAGGCGAGATTCCACCCCAATCATTAATACCCACACCAATATAGTCTTCTAGAGATTCGTTGAGGTTTGGTGGTACTTGAATGTTCATATTGGGTATTAAAATTCTGGCCACAGCGACTGCTCTCATGAAGTATTCCCTAGATGGTCCTGGACGATCAGACATGGATGTTCCATCCTTCGGTGAAAAGTTTTGCATTATTACTTCCTGTATATGCCCGAATGACTCATGTAGTGATTTAATAAGAAGCAATGAATCAACAATTTCCTCAGGCGTCTCCCCTATCCCTATGAGTAGTCCCGTTGTAGTTGGGATATTTAGCTCACCACACGATGTCAGAGATTTTATTCTTACTTTAGGATGTTTGCTTGGTGCCCTTTCGTGAGGCATTCCTCGACTCGATAGTCTAATACTTGAGGATTCTAACATCAATCCCATGCTAGCATTGTGTTCCCTTAAAGCGAGTAACTCTTGTTTGGAGAGGCTTCCCGCATTCGTGTGAGGCAGTAATCCTGTTTTCTTAACAATCATTTCACATATTTCACCGATATATTCAGACAATGTAGAGAACCCCATTTTTCGAAGCCAATTTCGTACCTCTAGGTATCTATCTTCTGGTCTTTCTCCCGTAACGATTAATGCTTCAGTACATCTCGATCGCTTTGCAACCTCTACTATAGCCAAAACTTTGTCGGGATCGAGCATCGACATTGTTTTGTTTCCAGGTTCGTTTTTGTAGGTGCAGTAAGTACATGTATCGCGACACAGATTTACAAGATTTACAAAGACCTTTCTAGAATATGTCAAGATTGAAGGCTTGAATTTATTGCGCAAATATGAAGAACACTCAATTAGTTGTTCCAATCTAGCATCATAGAATAACGAGAGAGCCTCATCACTACTGATTTGGTAAGAAGAATACTTTATTTCATCTATTATCTTGGATACATGCTCAAGATCGTTATCACATCGCATCAATGCATCGTTATCTGTTACACCTTGACTAATAAACACTATTCTTAACTCCTTTCTACGCGTATGTTCTTCCTTTCCAAGCAAATGACTGAGGCTTGTGTGCTCTAAGCAGGGAAATAACAAAGGACAATGTTATCACAGTTGCACCTATCAACGACCCAAGAGCCAATTTCTTACTGGTCTTAATCGATTGAGACAGGATAAGCACAGCTGTCGTCATCATGATGCACAAAGTAACCATTGAAGCGCCTGCAATAAATATGCCAAGTGAGCTGATTTCCACACGGTATGCAAGATAAATTCCTCCGGGTAAGGCAATGAATGGGAATAACATTAGGAAGGCAATCGCAATCACCATCGGAACTGTCTTCCTCCCTTGTTCTCTATGCATAGGAACTAAGAGTCGCAAAAGCCCATTCCATAATCCTTGTCGGTCCCTCGCCCATAATGCATTGACACAATTTTCTCCTCTAAACATTTTCATCTTTATACCTCTCTTCTTTACAAGCGAGCCGATTGCACCATCTTCGATTATTTCAGTGCGCACTTCCCTGTGAGTCCCAATGGATTCATAATGGCCTCGTATAATAGCAAAGAAACTTCCAAAAAAATACCCCAATTTATTTGCAGAATCGTTTACTTTCAGAGGAGAAAACCTAGTTTGTAAGAAGACTGAGAGTAGGGGTAATGTGACGCTTGTTAGAAAATCATCAGACATCAGCTTTGGAATTGCCGTAATCGCGGAAAGGTTCTCTTGCAGCATATGGTTTACTGCCAATGTAACAGTCTGTTCTGAGTGAACAGTATCAGCATCAGTAAAGATAAGAATGTCTCCCGTCGAATTATTATAACCAATAAAGCAGGCCCAATTTTTCCCCACCCAGCCACTTGGCCTCTGCCCAGCTTCGATCACGTGAAGTCTTTGGTCAAATGATGCCACTGACTTCATGGTCATGAGGGTAGCATCTGTTGATCCGTCATCTATGGATATTACCTCAAGATTATGATAATCCTGAGCAAGAAGGCTTTTTATGCACCTGCCTATGTATTTCTCCTCATTCAATGCAGGTACAATTATGCTGACTCGAGGTATAAGATTAAGATTTAGTTTTCTTATGTCTTCAAGTTTCGGCGAATATTTCAATGACCTCCTGCAATATGCTAACAACCACACCCAAGTGAGCAGGACGCCGAACATGATAAAACCTAATATGAGAGCTATCAGTTCAATGGGTTGCATAATATGAACCAATATTTTGAGCGATGATTATAGATGTAACCTCTTTCTGATAAATCAGCCTGTGAGCTTCGAGTATTTCCCCTTTGTCCTATCATCAGAGTTCTAAATAGCAAGTAAATCAGGTTGATACACTCACCTTTAACCCGCTCAGGGTTAAGAGTAATGACCTGCATCAAATTAAAAAAACATATTCATACCTTCTTTTGAACATTTCTAAATCATATCTCTAATATACTCAATAAGTTTTAAAGCATCCCTCTCTTTGAGACTCTTTCTATTGCTAAGGATATATGCTTCGAAGTGTCTTGCTTTATCATGCAGCTGTGGATATCTCCTGATAGTTTCTTCAATGATATTTTGGTATGTTCTAAATGGAAAATAAATATCCTTGGCCACCCTAGTGATAGCGTATTTGGTTTCTTGATCTACAAACCCTTTCTTTAGTGATAGGTATAGGTTATACCGAATATCTATCATTGCTTCAGACTGAAGGCGGTACAAATCGTGAGAAAAGGTTACAGCTACTTCATCGTCCGCATCTAGTCTTCCGTGCTTGAATAGTTTGAATATTTTTCCCACGCCGATCATTCCGAATTTTTCTAGTTCAACAGCTCGCAGAGCCCCTATGCTTGATGATCCTATTACTACAGTATTGTTTCTGACAATCGCCTGATAAACTTCAATAGGTGTGGGCGGATAGTCAAGCAAGAAATATCCATCAATTAGTCCTATCACAGTCTCATTATCGTCTAACGACATCATCAATCTGATCAAATCTCCTTTCTTAGCTGGAGGTCTATAGTCGGCTTCCAATACCTTCCGAGCCTTTTCAGTATCTAAACTAGGACCAACAAAAATAACTACGTTTTTCATATCTTAAAATAATTCCTCGCCCTTTGACCCACAACAGATCTTGTGAACTTATATGTCTCCAAGCCTGGTACGATGGCTCGTACTACTGGAATTCCTATCCAAGGTACCGTTAGATCCACCACAATGGCCTTCCTTAGGCCCAGGGCTTTAAGATGGTTAAGGATTAACTTTATATCATCTAGTATGTTTTCATTATAGTAGCTCACGACCTCCGAGAGTTGAATCTTTCGATCCGAATTCATGAATTGCCAAGACCTCATGTCCTCTGAATTTTCACCCACATAATTAATTTTGCGAAGATCGTCTCGAGCACCTTGGATGTTGGCAGCTCGAGTCTGAGCAAGTTCGGTAATTGCCCTTACCAGTGCAATCCTGGCGTCTGGGTGCGTGCCCGTTCCTTCAGCGAGATAACCGTAATTTTGAGTCAGCCATTCAACGCTTGCTGCATTGAATGTCGGTATGCCCACATCGCTTGTAATCTCCTTGACCGTCAACGAAATATTTGCAGCCTTAAATCTATTCACTAAATCTCTTGCCGGTTGAAAGATAGCGCCTGCTAGATCGAGCATTGGAAACAAATTTGGCTCATCAACCATCATATCCGAAGTAATTTCATTTATTGCGTACCCGCTTTCTTTGAACTTGTTTGTGAGGATCTTTATGATATGAAATGGAAAAGCGCTCGAACGCAGATCAGCCAAACTTGATGCATCTCGCTCAACAACTTCGCACAAAGCATGACATATCGCCTCCTCCAAAACATTTCCTGACGCGAGTCCGTTTGTATGAGAGAAAGAGAACGGATTGATAGCCAGACCATCCTGAGCATACCTAAACAAGACCAAGGCGGCAGGTACGAGAATTTGTTCATAAGAAACCAGATCAAAGCCCTGAACATAATCCATAATCATTTCATTTTTATATCTAATAGAGAAAGGTTCACAGACTTCATCTGGACTGAGTATGTTATACCGTTTTGACAACTCAAAATATGAACCCCTTATGAATGGACGTTCATAGCTGCTAGGCAAAGAAGAGTATCGTTCTACAGCTTCCATAATGCCGCTTGTCCTGGCTTGTTTCATGCTAAAACCCTTCCCGCTGTAGACCCAAATATAATCCTCTGTACCGGGCAGGACAACTGAATAATTGGGGATACCGAGTCTGTCCAGATGGGTAATGTTGCTAATACGTGTCACCCCGATCTTTCCTGTGATCGCCTCTACTGCGAGAAGGGTTTTTTCTGGAGGCTGGATTCTACTTGTGCCATTATTGGACCATTTAAACCGGTCTACCAGTCGCAATATATATCTGGAATCAAATTTTCAGAATAATAATGTTCTTATGATACATCGTAGGCAGAAAACTACAAATTGAGATTCCATGCATGGTTCTGGTTGGAAATTAGAGATGAGGATGTAAAAGTTGTTAGCTATATACTTGTTAGGGCAGCTAGCGAACCAAATTTCAGAAGACTCTTGCTTTCAGAACCGGCAAAGGTATTAGCTGATTATGATATCTCTTCAAAAGCAAAGTCCATTATAAATACTGTGATCGATGATTTTCGGTAATCTGAAGGATTTTTAAAATGTCCCCCGCCTCTGACCCACTACTATTCATTGGTAGCCTAATACACTCATGTGTATTCCCTCCTAGCGTACTCTCTAACGGGGAGAACAAGGGGGATTGCACACGTATATAATTGAATAATACAAGGGTCTTATTTCAATTCTCAAACATCGAGTTACTCATAAATATAAATGATCATGAGGAGAGAACCCATAGTGTAACAAACCTGCGGTAGGCTACAGACAGACTTAACAATGTTGTTGAAAAGTCCAATAACTCTGAATGCAAATGTGAACACTATTTAAAAATACTCACGTAATCATGCTCACTGATCTAAATTGACGTTCGAAATGAATTGAGAAAAGGAGATAGGTCTATTTCATATGCTGCCACAGGCACACGTATCCTATGGGTTTGCCTGACTAAATCATTAATTTCACCTATTTTACCCACTTCGATTCCTTCCACTATAATACTCGCAGAACGAGCTTCGGAGTATTCTCCACTATAAGAATTTGGTGTTGTTGTCACTTCTTTACCAAATGAAACTTTCAATAAGGCTTGCAATATCGATTTGATGCTAGTGTAGTCAGCTCGATTATAAGCAAGCGCCACACAAAGATGCCATCTTTCAGTTTCATCTCCTCCTTTTATGAACACCTTGCCAATTTCAAAGATATTCTGAGGATAGGTGGTATGGATATTATGTCCAATGGTGTCGATAAGCGATGGAAGTAGAGAATTGCGCAATATATCATGTCCGGAGACGAGAGAATTTTCAATCATAAAAATTGAAGCTTCTTCGGGTTTCAGACCCATGGAATCAAATTGAAGAAATCTCGAAACTATCACAAAATTTCTGATCTCCAAGAGCCCAAGACCAACCAATACCTCCTTGATCTTACCGATAAGAACCGAATTTGTGTTCCTACTTCCAGTTACGTTAACAATTGGTAACTTTGGAGAAAGCTTTGATATTCCAAGTCCAATCATCACTTCCTCAATCAAGTCTCTAACCTGCCTAACATCATTTCTGTACCTAGGTACGACGCATTCAAGCTTCCCATGTACTGAATTTCTTGTGCCTAACCGGCTACGAGCTGCGGCTCTTGCAATCTCCTTTCGAGGAAATTTGGTTCCTAGATATCTATTTATTTCTGCAAAGCTAGCTGATACGGACGAGGGGTTCATATCAGGCGATTTAATTGAAGATCTTTTTGATTCATTTAGGGTAACGTAATAGACCTGAAAATTCATATCGCACAATGTTGCAGCATATATAGCTGAGACAAGATTGGCTACTTGTGGGTCACTGGCAGTAATTTCAACAAATATCCCTCTTGATTGATTGTCTAATCTGGTATTTTTAGAATTCACTATGGGAGGAAATGATACAACTTGCTTATCGACGTCTAGCAGGATAGGGAACTCATTTGTCTTCCCAAGCAAATATGAATACTTCTTACCCACGTCCGTTGAATTCAAGATCTCGTTGAGTGAAAGGGATTGACCGGAATCTAGAGGCACAAACGAAATATCGGAACTAGACGCCAAATAACTTAAAGGAAACCGAACCTTATCAAGATTATGCAGCCCTATAGATGCTGCCTTTCTTTTGTTACATATTCCCATGTGCAAATCTTCTTGCATATCTATTAGCATCTTAATAACGTCCTTATCTAATTCCATATCCTTGGCCACTAAGGCTCTAATGTAGGGTCTGATCGATCTGACCGAACTGCAGATCTCAATCCGATATTTCTTATTATTGTTTATTTTATAGTTGGGAAGCCCAGTTTCTAGTCCAAGATACCCCTTTAGCGCGCGCACAATTCCGATATAAGATGAAAAGTCTGGTCGATTTGGATTATATTCTAATTTAATGAGTTTTTCAGTTCTACCTTCTATATCGAGGCCTATGAAGGGTAGAGAGGTAATGATGTCTTCAATGGAGTTCTTCGGGAATGACCTGGTAAGGACAGTTAATGGAACTTCTACAACTGGCATTTTGGAATACTCCTTAACCAATCGATCTTGTTGCTGTAAAGTGTTCTGATATCATCTATGCCTAGGCGTAGCATTGCCAGACGCTCGAGCCCTCCTCCCCAAGCCAAAACTGGATTTCTGATTTTCATTGGAAGGGTGACCTCATCCCTAAATATCCCCATGCCAAAGAGTTCCAACCATTTATCGATACTTTCGATATATACCATTGATTGTAAAGATGGTTCAGTGTACGGAAAAAACGTAGGCCAAAACTTTACTTTTCGGATCCCTAATTTACGATAGAATTCCGTTTGTAAACCCATCAAATCCCTAATGGAGGCGTTCGCTTTGGTGACTATCCCTTCAATCTGAAAGAATTCAGATAGGTGACCCTTTGTTACTTTTTCATTTCGAAACACAGTCCCCACTGAGAAAAGCTTCGCCTCATCAGGTTGGTTATCTGCCAGATATTTCAATGTGACCGGAGTTGTATGAGTGCGCATAACTAGACGGTTGGACTCTTGAATATCCCAATCATTAAT
>Ga0307429_1000620_pt1 | contig 19770 bp, 24 predicted proteins | sample SalMarWE160230MG_FD_202151 | JGI IMG/M metagenome (GOLD analysis project Ga0307429, IMG submission 202151) | Salt marsh sediment microbial communities from the Plum Island Ecosystem LTER, Massachusetts, United States - WE1603-230 | ecosystem: Environmental > Aquatic > Marine > Intertidal zone >... | reverse complement strand
TTTATCAATGCGAGTATAGGACTGCAAACGTGCAAGGCTCTAAGGCCTTAGTAAATCCTAGTATAAAAAAAGAAATCGAACGATTAAAAAAAGAAAAAAATAAAAAATTATTTGTTAATTCGAATGACATTTTAGATCAAATAATAAAAATTGCCTTTTCTAACCTGGGCGATTTTGTCGAATGGGGATCAAAAGAGGAATATATTATTGGACAATTCGGACCGATAAAAGACCCGGAAACAAAAGAGTTCTTGACTCAAATTAAAAGTTATGTTGAATTAAAAGATAGTAAATTTGTTGATACTTCTTTAATCCAAGAAATTAGTCAGGGAAAAGACGGAATAAAAATTAAATTGAAAGATAATAAGTGGGCCATTGATTATTTAATTAAACATTTTGATATGTTTTCCGAAGATTGGAAACGTAAGATTGAGGAAGCTAAGTTAGATATTCTTAAAAAGAATAATAATTATGAAGATAATCCGCCGGACGTTGAATTTATTGACGATATTCCTATTCCGGAGGTGAAATCTAATGAATGCAGTAAAAACAGCAAAGAAAAAAACTAAAGTTAAAGTAAAATTAACTGACTGTATTGGTCATGATTATTATGAAATGTACCACCATATTAAAAATGGTCGATATATACACTATTTAATGAAGGGTGGACGTGGTTCTTTAAAGACTGCTTTTGCCTGTATAATGACAATATATTTAATGACTAAAGATTATAAAGAGGGTAAAATTACCCATGCCGTAGCTCTAAGAAAAATACATAATACAATACAAGATTCTATTTTTGAAACTTTAGAATGGGCTATTGATATATTACAGGTAGGTCATTTATGGCACACTAAAGAAACACCATATTTAAAAATGTGGTGCGGTGAAAGTACAATTTTATTTCGTAGTTGCGCCAATAAAAAGGATCGCGAAAAAATAAAAGGTATAAATTTTAAAAAAGGATATTTTAAATATGCTATATTTGAAGAATTATGCGAATTTAACGGAATGGAAGAAATTCATGTTATTAATAAATCATTAATTAGAGGGACTAACGAAGTAATAGCCTTTTATATGTATAATCCACCGGCAAGTAAAAATAACTGGGTTAATAAGGAAGCTAAGAAAAAAGTAAAAAACAGATTTGTCCACCACTCAACATATTTAGAAGTTGAAAAATATAACCCTGAATGGCTTGGAACTATTTTTATAGAAGAAGCTAAGAACATGAAAGAAAATAATCCTCGTGGCTATAAACATATGTATCTTGGTGAAGAGATCGGCGAAGGAATAGAAATATATCCACCTTTGACTATTGATAATCCTGAAGGCTTAGTCGAATATCGAACAATTACAAATGAAGAATTAAAAGATTGTGTAAAATTAAATAGAGGTTTTGATTTTGGTGCTACTCACGCAAGTTGTTATAGCGGTGTTTATTATAATAAGAAAAAAGATTGGATTTATATTGTTGAAGAAGTTTATTTATATGGTGCTTCTAATAATCTCTTAGCTTCCTCAGTATATAATAAATGTGGAAGTAGTTATATTATTGGTGACAGTGCAAATAAAAATTTGATTTCAGAGTTAAACAGGTTGGGCTTAAATATCGGAAAATGCAAAAAAGGACCTGACTCATTAACCCATGGTATAATGTGGTTAAGAGGAAGAGCCAGGATTATTATTGATAAAAAGAGAACACCAAATATTGCTAATGATTTTGAATCTTATGAATTTAAAAAAGATAAAGAAGGTAATGTCATTCATGATTTTCATGAAATACACGAGCCGGACGGTTGTGCTAGTGTTAGATATGCTTTGGAACCTTATATATTAAATCATAAATTAAAGTTTGGCGTATTAAGATTATAGGAGAATTATTATGATAAAAGAATTATTACATGAACAATTTGAAATTAAAGAAAAATTTGAAGAATTGAAATTATTAACTGGTTGTCCAGATTCATATTTAAAAGAATTAGAAAAAGAAGTTTCTGAGCTTCCTATAACTTTATCAAATTTGATAGATAAAAAAATATATAATTATAAAAATATTTATAATAAAACTTTAGAAGGTCAATGCGAAAAAGTAAGAGAATTATTAAACCAATCATGTTTAATTGATAGATTAATTTATATTTTAAAATTAGATAAATTTGCGAATTGGTTAGAAAGGAAGCTAAGAAAAGGATTAATAACGGCCGAAACAAAAAATATTTTTAAAGATATTAAATAAAACAGGTCCCCCCTACCCTATTATTTATTCAAAAATGATAAAAAAGGGGGGAATTTTCGAGGTGGGGGAGAGAGGTAAAATGTTAATTGAAATGATAAAAGTTATATTTGAAATGATAAAAAGAAGAAAGGAAAATGTTACAATATTTTTTTTAACTGAAGAAGAAATAGAGTTAATTGATTTTTCAAAAATAAAGGAAGCTAAGAAAGAGGATCATAATAAAAAAGAATTTCCAATTTATATTGGAGAAGAAAAAATAAATTAGGTGGTGATTAAATGGATATTAAAGAATTGATAAAAAAGGACCAGGAAAAAAAACAATATAGATATAAGGCCAGAAAATATTATAATTATAATCCTGAAAATGAAGTCGGAGAAATTACAAGTTTTTATAATGGTCAAATTTATACGACTAAAGTTGATAAAATGTTATATACTAATTTTTTTAGATTAATAGTAAATCAAAAAATAAATTATTTATTGGCAAAAGAACCAGAAATAAAAACTAATGATTTAATTACAGTTGTAAATGTAGTTAATACATTAGAAGAAGCTTTATTAAATGCTTCTTTGGATTCTAGAGCCTGGCTGTTTTTCTATGTTGAAAACAATAAATTAGACTGGGTTTTTGTTCCTGATAACGAAATATTGCCAATATATGATAAATATAATAAAAACATTGATAAAATAATAAGATATTATCCAACGCCTAAAAACGATAAAAGAATTACGGTTGAAACATGGTCGTTAACAGGTGTTAAAATAGAAGAATTAGAAAACGATTCAATAATAAAAACAGAAAAAGAAAGAACACATTCTTTATTAAAAATAAAATATCAAGGGAAAGAAGAAAATGTAAAAGGAGTTAATTTCCCCTTTATTCCTTTTATCCCTCTATTTAATAATAGGGATAAAATTTCAGATCTTAAAGGTGGCATTCAAGATTTAATTGATTTTTATAATTCTATATCAACCGGGCTTGTTGATAATATTGATAAATTCCAGGAAGCAATCACAAAATTAAAAGGTTTTACGGCCGACTCTGAGGAAATGGAATTAATAAATAAAAATATGAATAAATATAAAATGGCGGCTATTCCTAATGAAAATGGGGATATAGAGTATATGAAAATCGAAATACCTATAGAAGCCAGAAAATTTCTTTTAGAACTTCTAAAAGAAAATATATTTAAGATAGGACAAGGATTGGACCCTGACAAATTAGCCGGAGAATCAAATGTTACAAATGTTGTGATTAAATCTCGATATTCTGCTTTGGATATGAAAGCAAATGGTACCGAAAAACAACTAAAATTATTTTATGAAAAGTTTATTAATTGTTTGAATTTATTTTATAGATCAAATATTGACCCAGGAATTACTTTTAATAGATCAATGATTTTTAATGAGGGTGAAGCAATAGACAACTGTATTAAATCCATGGACTTGTTAGACTTAGAAACTATATTAGAGAATCACCCTTGGGTAACCGACGTAAAAAAAGTTATGGCAAGAATTAAAGCAGAAAAAGAAGAAAATATAAAAAGACAGAAAGACCTTATTAAAAATAATCTAACTAAAGAATCTAATATGGGTACCGACGATTTAACTAATCAAGAATAAGGAAGCTTAGAATTTAATTCCCTCGAATCCGGGGGTTTTATTTTTTTTAACTGTATTTATTCTTAGCTTCCTCTAAATTAAATATTCTATATAAATGATAATCCTGTTGTTGATACAGTTATTTTTTTTAACCAAAAAAGAAAAAAAGCTCATTGCCAAATGATCCTTTTTATATACTTTTTAAATACTTTTTAAATACTCTTGACGAGACGTTTTAAATTTAGTTGTATTGCTAGATTGCTAAAAATTTAGGTAACCAAAAAGGGAGTTAAGGTAACCAAAAAGGGAGTTAAGGTAACCAAAAAGGGAGTTAAGGTAACCAAAAAGGGAAAATAATAAGAAACTATTATTGAAATTGGTTGCCAATATGATATAATATGTATATTAAAAAAATGGAGGTTAAAATATGAGTAATAAAGAGTTTAAAATAAAAATCAGTAATAATCTATTGCAAAAGACTAAATATGATTTGAATATATATACTCAAAAATTAATTATGCTTTTAATATATAAAAAGAAAAAAGAACTACTTAATAATCAAGTTTATAATTATGACGGAACCTTTGACGAAAATAAAATATATGAAGTTTTAGACAGTGTAATGGGAAATTCAACTATTTTAAATTTGGAAGAATTAAAAAGTTTATTTGGAAATAAAAAAAATATATCATTTAGAGAAATAGAAAATCATTTTATAAATTTTAGTGGCTCTATACAATGGATAGAAAATAATCAAATAAAAAAAATTATTCCAATTGGTAGGCTTTTAAATGTTTATATGGAAACAAAAGAAATCGAATTTTTTTTAAATTATGAAATAAAAGAGTATATTTTATCCTTAAAAAATAAGTGGTCCGAAATAGATATAAGTATTTATTTACAGTTATCCTCTAAATATCAGATTAGATTATATGAATATTTATGTTTATATGATTGTGTTAAAAATAATAAAACAAATTTCATGAGAAAAAGAACACTTGAAGATATAAGAAATTTTTTTGATATTCCTGATAGTTATCAAATGAAAAATATAAAACAGAAAGTATTTAACCCAGCTATAAAAGCATTAAATAAAATATATGCTGAAAATGGACAAAAGATAAATTTAGTTTGCTTAAAACTAGATCAAAATAATCCAAAAAAAATTACTCATTTAAGAATCGATATATTAAATTTAATAAAGGAGGAAGCTAAGAATGTTATATAATTGTGAACATTGCGGCAAACCTTTTGATTATCCATTAATAGAAAAATCCCCGTCAAGAATTAAAAATATGTGGGTTTTAATTATTTGTGGATTTTTTACGTGTGGTTTAGGTTGGTTATTATTACCGGCGGCAATAGTAAAGGTACCGGATATTAAAAAATGTCCTCACTGTTTAAATAAAATTAGTAATTAATAAATAAAATTATAAAAAAACGACTGTAGATACTATTAAATATACAGTTGTTTTTTTATATGTTATAATTGACATTAATAAACCATGTTAGCCCATGGAAAAAGGCGAAATAAAATTCGAGAAAAAACTCGGAAAAATTGGAGGAATAAAAATGGCAAAATATATAAAAGTTGACGACAAAATCTTAGAAAAGTTAAAAGCGGACGAAAATTACAAAAACGATATTAAAGTCGACGAATCTATCGACGAAAAAAATGTAATATCGAAAGCAAGATTTAATGAAGTCAATGATAAATATAAAGCAGAATCAGAAAAAAACGAAACTTTACAAAAACAGGTTGACGAAACTAAAAATATGCTTGAAGGAAACGAAGAATATAAAGAAAAATATGAAGCTTTAAACGAAAAATATTCTAGTGAAATTGAAGCAAAAAATAAAGAAATCTTAAATACTTCAAAAAGATATTTGGTAGATCAAAAATTGAGAGAATCAGGAGCAAGACATACAAGACTTTTAATGAAAGAATTTGATATGGATAAAATCACTATTGAAAATGAAAATATATTAGGTTTTGATTCTCAATTAGAAACTTTGAAAAAAGATTATTCTGATATGTTCGAAACTACAGAAATTACTAATAACGTAAATTCTGGCGGTAATAATAATCATGGCAATGATAATGAAGATTTTGAAAAAGTTGATTGGAAAGCAAAAGCAAGCGAATATCTTGATTAGTAAAAAAAAGAAAGAGGTGTAAAAGTATGGCTGAAGAAGCTAAAAACATAAACACAAAAACTGAAGAAATTAAGGAAGCTAAGAAACCAACAAAAAAAACGACTAGAAAAGTTAAATCTTTAAAAGATAAGGTATGTGAAATTCTTAATATTACCGAACATGTCGACAAAGAAAGATTACAAGGTGGCGTGTGCAAGTTTTTTGATTTAGGAAATATACCTGTTAACTTATTAATTCCAACCGGAGAATATAAAAGAAATAAAGACGGCGAAGAAATACCTTTATACGGTAAAAAATTTATTCAAGATAGAAAACAAATTACAAAAGAAGTAAAAGGTAAATTAAAAGAAGGATTAGGGGAAGATTATAAAAAATTAACTATTGAAATAAAATTATATAAGCCTAAATTTGGGGCAAGTAGAAAGCAATGTTTTTTCAAAATTGGTGTTTTTATTTTTGGTCCTGATTTCCCAAAAATTATAAAAAAGGTTGGAAAAAATAAAAATATAAAATTAATTACTTAACGTAAGGAGTGAATTTAAATGGCTCACAGTTTTAACTATCCTGCAAGCTATATTAAAGAATATAATGAAAGACTTGAAGGGGCCTTCAAAATGTCTAGTGTCACAAGTAATTTAGACGCCAGACCTGGAACTTTTAAACCTTCGGATAGGAATAATAAGACTATTTATATTAGAAGTACCACAATAGACGGATTATCAAGTTATTCAAGAACTACTGGATATGTTGCCGGCGATCTTGCCGTTGAATGGAATAGTCATACATTTTCCCAAGATAGAGGACGAAATTACCCGATTGACGCAGTTGACGAGGTAGAATTAGGACTAGAATTAATGCGTGTAGGTAGCGACGTCCAAAGGTTGCATGTAGCCCCAGAAGTAGACGCTTATAGATTTGAAGCTATTTGTTCAGCGTGTGGAATAGACGTAAATGCTGATTTAACATATGATACAGTTATTGCCGCAATTGACGAAGGAATAAAAACGTTATTTGACGCCGAAGTACCAGAAGAAGGGCGCGTATTATACGTAAGTAGTGCAGTACATAAATTAATGAAAGAATCTGGTGTATTCGATTATGTAAGGGACGTTGGAAGTGGAAACACTAATGTATCAAGAAATATTGAAACATATGAAGGAATGACCGTTAAAAAAGTACCTAGTGCAAGATTTTATACTGATTTCGACTTTGAAACTTCAACCGGAGACGGTTCATTTTCAGCGGCTACAGATAGTTATGCAATTAATTTTGCAATTGTTTGTGAAAGATATGTTTTGGGAATTAAAAAACACGAAGTACCAAAAATTGTAAGAGCCGCCAACATACACCAATATGATTCTAATTTTTATTGTTTTAGGCTATTACATGATTGCTTTGTTCCAAATGACAAAGTTTCTGCTGTATATATTCATTGTGTGGCAGACGCCGAAGCTTAAGGTTTAAAAATTGAATATATAGAAAGGTTGGTTAAATGTTAGAAAAAATAATAAAATATTATGCCAGAATTTCAGACATGGCAATTGAAAACCTTAAAAAAGAAAAAAAATTTCAATTTAGAAAACAATTAACCAACCATTCATTATTAAAAGTTGTGGAATCTCATTATGAAGGTATTACAAATAGTGAGGAAGCTAAGAAATTAATTAAAGAATATACAAAAAGTATGAATAATATGTATATTCCAGCAAGGAACGAATATAATAAAACCCTTGCATTATTAAAAGCAACAAAAGACCCAATTACAAAACAAAGAATTATAGATCAATATGCCGAAAAGGGTATACATGGATTTACGGCAAAGAATGGGGATAAATGGAATATTGAGACATATTCTAATATGGCGACCACTCATTTTAATAATGAATTAGTTAGATTATCAGTTTTAGAAACTGTAAAAGATAATGAAAAAGTAAAAATTTCTACAAGTAAGAATCCTTGTGAAAAATGTATTCCTTATGAAAACAAAATTTTAACTTTAAAACAATTAGAGGAAGCTAAGAAAAAAGGACTTTTTCATGTCAGGTGCAAACATTTTGTTACAAAGGTTGTGTAATATATGAATAGTTATATAGGTGCTAAAATTATAAATGCTGAATTATCAAATTTAAACAAATATAGAATTAAAAAATATGGTAAAGATAAGGCTGTACTATCAGACGAAGGAAATAATATAAAAGGTTATATTGTTGTTTATCCTCCAATTGGTTCTGATAGTGAACCATATATAAGTTGGAGTCCTAAAGAAGTTTTTGAAAAAGCTTATCGCTTAATTGACAATTCAGAAAAAAGTTTAATGTTAAGTTCACCGTATGAGGATTGATAAATTATGGAAAGAACTAAAAAAGAATTGGAAGCGTTAATATTACCTAATATAGTAACTGAAACGCTTAAAAGAAAATGGGAAAGACGATTAAAAGGTGCATTAACAAAAGAACATAGACAAAAATGTTTATATTTTATTAAATTGTACACTTTAAAGGAGTGATTTATAAATGGCTTATGAAACATATTTGACAGAAAAAGGGTCAATGCGAGAATTAGTTAATGGTAATGGCGCCCATTTATACGGTAAAAAGTTTTTTGTCGATACAATAAATGGCTCAGATTCTAACAGTGGTAAAGACTGGTTTAATGCCAAAAAGACCATTATGGCGGCTGTAAACTTGGCTAGAAAAGACGGAGCCGGTGATATAATAACAACAAAAGACGTTTGTAACTATATTTTTATTGCCCCTGGGCATTATGACGCAGAATCATTGTGGTATGCTGGATATAATTTACATTTGATTGGAATGGGAAGCCCGGTACCTGGGAAAGATTATGGAGTATCAATTAATTATACTGGTGCCATAGCTACAAATGCCGCACTTTTAATCCAAGGTTCAGGCAATAGCCTCCAAAATTTACATGTTTATTGTTCAGAGGATATTCCGGGAATTTTAATTGATAATGGTGATAACAATTTAGTAAAAAATTGTGTTATTGAATGTGACGGAACAACTTGCCAATATGGAATTAAAGCGAATAGTCTAAAAGGTTCTAGAATTGAAAATTGCGTAATTATAAATCCAATCACTGCTGGAATTTATGCCGACGGTGGCGCTGATAGATATGTTATAAATGGTCATATAAGAGATAATCTTATTAAAACCGGAACAAGTGCCGGAGCAAAAGGAATTTTAATTGATAATGATATGACCTCATACAATTTTAACATAGAAAAGAATAAAATTGACGCTGTTGGTGGCGGTGCTACTGGAATTGGTATTGATAATAATTCTACAGGTAATATTTTTATTATAGATAATTATGTTTCTGTCGCGGCGTCAGCTACACCTATAGAAAGTGCTGGTATTGGAGTACTTGATAACAAAGTAACTGTTAATGGTACAGTCGATAGTTCATTTAATGATAGTGAATAAACAGCTTAGAAATGAGGGTTAAAAGTGGTTAGAATAACAAATAGAATTGATATATTTAATAGAAATTTTCGAAGAAATATTAATAATACTTTAACTGAACTTGGGCAATTTGCCAAAAGTAAATTAGACGAACATGCCGCGGTTGATACTGGATTTATGAAATCTAATAATAAATATTTTGTAAAAACTACGAAAGTAGAAGTCGGAAATTATAATGTTGAATATAATGTATATCAAGAATTTGGAACCGCTAGTATTCCTGCTCACCCATTTGTTAGACCAGCCGCTTTTAATTATCAATCTCAATTAAGAAATATAGCCGTTTCAAATCTTAGAAGGGGATTAATATAATATGGAAATAGATAAATTAGTTGAATATATGAAAGCTAGAATTGAAAATTTAACAGATTTAACTGTATATAATAAACAATCCCCAACCACTAATAAAGTTTATCCAAATGTAGTATTTAGATTTTATACGGTTAGTTATTTAGTTAGACATAGAAAAGACTGGATTCTTGAGATAGACTATTGGAACGATACGCCAGACGATAGCGATATAATACAGGCGGCAATTGATATAAAAAATGGAAGAACCGTTGACGAGGTTGATTATATAGGGTTAAATAATAGTACACAAGACGAAACAGAAGGGTTTTATAAATGTTATATTGATTTTGAGAGTGATATTCCTGACCCTGAGCCGTATATCTCACATTATTACCAAAGATATATTGTCCAGGTCGATTAAAAGAAAGGAGTGATTTATAAATGGCAATTAATGCAGTTGACCCAGTAATACCAGTTGCTAACGACGTAGTTCTAGGAGAATTTAAGGCCTAAGCTAATTATGGGTTACCCAGTCAATTACTTTTGGGTGCCACTCGTGACGGGTGCAAGGTTGATATAGAAAGAACAATAAAAGAAATAGCTTTTGACGGTGCATATGGACCAACTTTAGATAGTAATGGTATACCTTTAGTTAGATACGAAACATTAATTGGTAGAATTACTTTAAATAATTTATATTTAAAGTATTTTAACAAAAAAACTATATCAGATTGTGAATCAACTGATAATTGGGCAGATCATGATTGGGGAGATATAGGGGGAACTTATTCCGCCAATACAACTATTTTTAATTCTGGGTTGCAGTCGGCAAAAATTTCAATAGCCTCCGGCCAAACAGGTCATGGCGGACATAATGTTTTTGATTCGGTTAAAGACTTTACAGTATTTGACAATAGTGAGGAAGCTGTGACGTCTGATATTCTAGGTTTTGCAATATATATTACAACCGCTAATCTTGCTGTTTTGGGAACTGATAGTATACAAATTAGATATCATTATGATATTTTTGGGACACAAACTAATTACCATTGGTTAGATATTGAAGCGAGTGAACTAACGGCAGATAAATGGACAATTTTCACACCGGCAAAATCTGATTTTACATTGGAAGGATCTGGAGATTGGGACGATATTTATGGAATGTCGGCAATAATACCAGACGAAACCGACGACGCAATAGAGTTTGAAATTGATACATTTGAACTAATCCAAGATCAATCGGATAGTTCTATTGTCCCCGTTAATGGCTCCGGTTTTGGATATACCAACGAAACAACTTACAAAGAATTTACGCCGAACCTTGAAATATCAGCAACCGATTATTTAGAAAATATTACTTTAGTCGGTCAAAAAACTGACGGTAATATGTTTAAAATAATTATGGAAAATGTTTTAAATGACGGTAATATTGAATTAACTTTTGAAAGTAAAGACGAAGTAGTACACGAAACTCAGTTTACAGGCCATTATAAATATGGTGCCGGATTAACATGTCCAATTAAATTTAGAGAATATACGTCATAAAGGAGTTGATAAAAAATGGCAACTAATGTATTTAATCCAGCGGTCCCGGAAAAAGCTAATGATATACTTCTTGGCGAAGGTGAATTATACAAAGATTATGGTTTAGCCGGGTCGGCTCTTATCGGTGCGACTCGTGGCGGTTCTAAGTTAGAAATAGAATGGATAAAAAAAGAAATAGAATACGACGGCGCAATGGGACCAACAAAGGGAATGAGAAGAACCGAAAGATTTGTTCCAAAACTTATGATTAATTTTCTTAAATTAAATTATACGAATTTTGCTTATGGACTAAATGTTACCGTTTCAGACGGCACAGATCAGGACGGTACATATAAAGAAACCGCATTTAATACAAGCTTTGCGGCGGCTGACGTATTAGACAATATTACATACAAAGGCTATACGGCAGACAATGATTATTATATAATAAAAGTATTGAATGCATTAAATATAGATAATATTAGCCTGGAATTTAAGGAAAAAGACGAGGTTGTAAGTGAAATGACATATACAGGATTTTATAGTTATTTAACCCCAACAACGCCGCCATTAGTAATCCAGAAGGAAATTCCGAGTTAATTAAAATAATAGAAAGGGTGTATTATATGGAACTAAACTTAAAAGGCAATGATATGATATTAATTTCTAAATTAATAAAAAAATTAAAATTAAGAGCTTATTTAAGAGAATTGAAAAAGGAATTAAAAGATCAGGATAGTGAAGATTTTAATGAGACTGTAGATATGGGATTTATTTTTGGTGATTTGGCTATTTACATTTATGAACAATTGAGCGAAGCCATGGACGAAGTAGATAACATTCTTAAATCGGCCCTGAATAAAACCAAAGAAGAAGTAGACAATTTAACTTTGACAACAAAGGCTGATTTAACAGTTGATATCATTAAAAATTCAGTACCAAAAAGCGTTTTGGAATCATTAGACGCATTAAATGTAAAAAAAAATTCGAACATGACGGATTCGAAGAAAAAGAACTAACAATTGTAGATTTGATAGATAATTTAATATGTCAATATGATTTTGTAATCAATAATTTTTCTGAAGAAGCTTACATAGAGCCAATCATGAGATATTATAAAGATTTTAATTATATTAAATATATGCTGAACCTAGAATTCAAATCTGGGTTCAAACTTTATTTAAAATGTATTAAACTTTTAAATGAAGAAAAAGAAAAAGAAATAAAAGATAAAATATTTCAAATTTGGTTAATCGATATACAAAATGGATATAAGGGAAATTTTGAAAAATATTATCAGGATAAAATAAGAAAAGTTGAAGAATCAAATTTAACTAGAAAAGAAAAAATATCAGAAGAACAAAGGATAAATAAAAAAGTAGAATTAAAAAAACATGCCAAAATGGAAGAGGTGAAATTTAATTTATGATAATTACAAGGACCGAAGTTAAAAGTTTATTAAAAATAACTGATACAGATTGGGACTCTTTTATAGATATGAATATCCCAATAATAGAACAAGTAATATGTGATTATTGCAATAATGATTTTATTGATAAAAGGTATGATTGGTTTTCTTCAAATGGAATTGCTTTTGTAAATGCCACAAATGAAATTACATTTACTGATATTGGAAATAAAGATTTAATATCCGGTGATAGTATAAGAATTTATAGATCAAAAAGAAATAATCAATCATTTACAATTGATACTGTAAATTCTAATAGTTTAATTTTAAATGATATTGATACAGTTAAAGAAGAAACAGCCGATAATGTTGTATATCTAACAAGATTAGATTATCCTAAACCTTTAAAACTATCGGCTTCTAAAATGATAAATTTTTTAATATCTGAATTAGATAATAAAAAAATGCCAGGAGCTAAAAGCGAAAAAATTGACGATTATTCTATTACTTATGAAGATAATTATCAAGGTTTTCCTTTATCTATTATGAAACAATTAAATACATATAGATATCTTTTTAAAATCGATTTATTTAATTATACAAGGAGGGTTTAAAATGGCTATTCCTTATATAACATGTGATAAATTTAAATTTACCGGGGAAGCTAAGAATAATAAAGGTATACCTATTCCAACATATACCGAATCCGAAATTAAAGGGTATATGGGAAGTGGTCAGAATAATATTATAAGAGCCGCCGGAAAAGATACAATTGAAACTAGGTGGAATTTTTTCACAACAGATTTTACAATTAATTTGAAAGATAGAATAAATTATCAAGGCGAGACCTACGAAGTGATAGCACAGCCAAGAAATACAGCTTTTAAAAATCACCATATTAAAACAGAAGTTAGAAAGATAGACAATGTCAAACAATTATAGGAGGTGAAATAATGAATATAGCTGATTTATTTTTTAATATTAATCTTAGGGGCGGAAATGAAACACTTAGCACAATAAATAATCTTGGACGAAGATTTACAGGTTTAGGAAGTAAAATAAAAGGAATGGGAAGTATTGTTACTAGGGTTGGTTCTGGTTTGACGGCTGGATTAACGGTACCAATATTAGGTCTTGTTGCCGCTGGTGTTAAATATAATGCAACTAACGAAAATGTTGTAACGAGTTTGACAACTTTGTTGGGTACAGAAAAAAAAGCGGCCGCAATGACACAAAAAATAAAAGAATTAGCTGATAGGGCGCCGTTTAGTTTTCCAGAATTAGCAAATACAACACAAAAATTACTTGCTTATGGCATACAGGAAAAAGACGTTATCAAAATAACTTCTCAATTGGGTGACGTATCACTAGGCAACAAAGAAAATATGGAAGGTATGGGAATAGCCCTGGCACAGGTTGCGGCAAAAGGTAAACTGCAAACAGAAGAACTTTATCAATTACAAGAAAGAGGTTGGAATCCATTAGAACAAATTATGGCTAAAACTGGCGAGACCTCAGAAGAAGTAAGGGCGCGACTTGAAAAAGGAGAAATTACTTATAAAGAACTTGCTGAAGCTCTCGAGATCGCAACTAAAAAAGGCGGTAAATTTTATAAAGGTATGGAAAATGCTAGTAAAACATTTACAGGCCAAATCAGTATTTTGCAGTCTAAACTTAGTGAATTTTTGGGAGATATAACAAAACCATTATTTGATTTTCTTAAAAATACGGCATTGCCTGTATTGACAGGATTAGGCGATAAACTTAATGGATTATCAGCCCCAGTAAAAGCCGCAATTGCAACTTTTGGATTATTAATTTCGGCAATAGGTCCAATAACTATAGTTTTTGGGGGATTTGTAATATTGCTTGGGGGTGTTATAACCGCTTTTGGAACTATTATAACCGCAATTACAACTTTAGTTACTGGATTAGGTTTATTATTAATACCTATTACGTTATTAGGCGGCGCATTTGCTTTGTTATCAACAGTAATGGCCGGAATTGGTGTTTGGTATTTAATAGATCGTTTTGGAAGTTTAAAAGGTATATTTGAAGCTTTGACTAATTTTATTACTATTTCGTTGGTACCGGCTTTTCGATATTTAGCAACTGGCGAAGGATTGGGAAAAGTTAGCGAAAATGCTTTAATAACTAGAGGACGATTAATTACTCTTAGGGGTATAATGCTAGAAATAAGAAATTTTATAGTTGAAACGTTAGTTCCAGCGCTCCAATATTTAGCAACCGGCGAAGGTATAGAAAAAGTTAAAGTTAGTTCTGGAAGTTTGAGAACGGAGTTAATACAGTTAAGATCAAAACTTGTTGCTTTAAGAGATTTTATAAATGGACCATTAAAAGCTACACTAAGATATCTTGTTACAGGCGACGAAGGAAGTTTAAATAAAGTAAAGGGAATGTCTGAAGATACTAAAAATAAAATAAAAGATTTAAGGCAAAAAATAAAAAACTTACACGATCAAGTAAAAAGGTTTGATAGTGGTGAAATGGTAAAACAATTAACGGATATAATCGAGAAAACAAATAATTTAATCGATTCTATAGAAAGTGCTAAAAATTCAATAAAGAGATTTTTTAGTTGGGTAAAAGAAAAAACAGATAAAATAAAAAGTTTTATAGATAGTATTGACCCAGAATTACAGCCTAAAGAAAGAAATTTAAGAGGATTTGCCGAAGGAATAATAAATAATCCCACCGGACAATTTGCCTGGGTTGGTGAAAAAGGACCAGAAATAATGTATGTTCCTAGAGGTAGTAATGTATATTCTAATAAGCAAAGCGAAAAAATGTTATCTGGAAAAAACAAAATGTTAGAACCAATTAGAAATAATAATAACCAACAACAAAACAAAAATTTTGTTGTTAATGGTGATATAATAATCGAATCTAAAAATATAAAAGAACTTAATGATATAATTAAGGTATTTGATAATATAGTACCATATAAAATTAGAAGATAAGAAACGAGGTGAAGAAATGGGTTGGCATTATAGTAATGCTGGCGGCGCTGGTTATGCATGGAGTGGATTAAATACATATAATCAGCATTGCGCCGCCATTAGTGGTCTTACGCCAGGAACAGCAATAATTAAATTATCTGTAAAGGCGGCCGGATATTCTGGGGCAGTTCAAACTAGACTTGCCGCGTGGGGAGTTGGTGGCTCTGTAGTAGCTCAATCTAGTACTTTTACCCTTCCAGACGGCGACGAAACTCACCAATACAGCTATGAAAAAACTGTAAGTCCCCATGTAATGTCAGGAACGACAGTTTGGGTTGGATTATATAGACACCCTTCGGGTTCACATATAATGGAAACAGCTTCAGGCAGTGGTAACGGATATAGAAAAACTAATACAAATAGTTTTCCTAGTATATTGTCAATGTCAGGATATAACACAGATTCAAACGACGAGCCATACGTTGGAGTATTTATGATTGCGGCGCCTAATGACCCGTCTAGTGCAAGCGTGTCAAGGAATAATGACACAAGTCAAACCATAGAATGGACAAGAAATGCTTCAAGTGATAGGCCTGTTTATACTCAATATGTAGAACGTTGGGATAATGTTTCGGGTAATTGGTATGTTAAAAAAACTGTTACAACAGACTATACAACTAATGGTAACCACAGTTGGACAGATACAACAACAGTTGCCAATCGTCAATATCGATATAGAATAAGAGCCTATAATTATGCTGGATATTCGAGTTATGAATATACTGATTACATACATACAACTCCGACGGCTCCTAGTAATGTTGTTGCTACTCGTGACGGATCAAATGTTGTAATTACATGGGAAGATAATAGTTATCAGGAAGATATATTTAGAATACAGTCAAGAGAATCCACAGACGGTGGAGATACTTGGGGAAGCTGGGCAGACGTTGACACTGTAGGCACTGGAACAACAGAATATACAGATTTAACACCATATACTTATGGACAATATAGAGTACAGGCCGAAGAAGGAACTTATCAAAGTCCAACTTTGTTGTCAGGTTACACAGAGTCAAACGAGGTTGTAACCTTAGCTACTCCCGACGCTCCTACTGGATTAAGCCCCAATAGTGCATTTTTTGACGCGGATAATGATAAATTATTTACATGGAACCATAATGCTACTGACGGCACAGACCAAACAAAATATAGTTTGCAATATAGAATTGTTGGTGCTGGTACTTGGACAACATATGCTGACGAAGTTGCTAATACAAATGAATATATCCTTATATCCGGGACCGAATTTTCTAATGGTGAAGATTACGAGTGGCAAGTAAAAACCTGGGGAGAATTTGCAACCGGGTCAGATTGGTCAAATGAAGCGTATTTTACAACAGTTACGACACCGGAGGCAACAATAACTGACCCAACGGCCGTATCTAATTATGGGTATTCTATTTTAGAACTTGATTGGAATTATACCCAAACCGAAAGTTACGATCAAATAAAATATTTGGCTAATTTATATGACGAAAATGATACTTTATTAGATACAGTACAAGAAAGTAGTAATGTTGCTAATGGTGGCAGTGATACAGCTATTTTTACACAAGAACTAGAAAATGAAACAAATTATAAGGCAACTTTAAAAGTACAAGAAGAAAATGGCCTTTGGTCTGAAGAACAAGAAGTTGAATTCACGACTGAATTTCTTCAACCAACACAACCAACTTTTGAATTATCATTAAATGAAGAACAGGGAAGCATAGATATTGATATTGTTAATCCGGAAGTAATTACAAATTATAATGAAGAATCTACACAAGATACTTATGTTGATTCTGATAATCCCGGAACTAATTATAATTCCAATGGTCAATTGCAATTGGTAGACGATACATTCGGGGGAACAACTGTAAAAATAATTTTATTAGATTTTGATTTATCATTTTTTATTGGAAAAACAATTGTTAGTGCAACTTTACAGTTATATAGAAAAACCGCTTTATCTTCTGGGATTGATTCCGCTGTTAATTATATAAAAACAAGTTTTGACGAAACTGACGTTAATTATACTGGTATTCCTACATTAGATACAACGGATTATGACGATCATACACATTTGGCAGGAGATTCCGAAACATGGGATTTACAAACATTATTGCAAGATATAGCGGACGAAGTTATTACCGATTATGAAGGTCTTGCGGTTGTCGCTACTACAACAGACGGAAGCACTGACGAGTTTTATGATAGTACAATAACAGATTATGAGCCTGTTTTAATAATAGAAATAAGTCCCCTAAATGCTGAAACTGATTATAATCGTGTTTATAGAAGCATTGACGGTGGTGATTGGGAAATCGTACAAGACGAAGTCCCTATAAATACAGGAATTACAGATTATCTTCCTTCGGTTAGCGGAAATAATAATTATTATGTCCAGGCCATAAGTGATACGCCAAGCGTTAATAATAGTATTGAAGACGATTTAGACGTATTATTAACCGGAATGTTTTTTATAAATGGTGGTGGTGGACTTTCTAATGTTGTTAGATTAGTTGGTGATATAATATTAACTGAAAATATAAATCGTAATGAGGTAGCAAAACAATATCTTGGAAGAGAATATCCAATAAAATATCAAGGATACAATCTTTCTAATGAGTTTGTTTTTAGTGCAGATTGTCCTAATAGTAAGAAAAATGATTTGATTGAAATTATTGAATATATAGGAGACATTTTTTATAGAGATTGGCGTAATAATAGATTTTATGCAATGTTATCAAATACAAAATTTGATATAAAAGATCCAGAAGCTTATCAATTTTCTACTAATATAACTAGGTTGAATGGTGGTGTTGAATAATGAGTACCATTTTTGATAATGGTGGCCAGGAAACATTTAAGTTTGAATTATTAACATTAGAAAATGGCATATATAAACATAGCCGTTTTATAACAAATTATGTCGAAGTTGCAAACATTGATATAAATTTCGAACAAAGTATTGTTAGTGGTGCAAATTTTATTATTAAACATTTATCAGACATTAATTATTTAACTGATTTAATAAAGCCTTGGTATTGTTTAACTGTAAATGGGACAACTTATGAAATTCCGTTAGGCCATTATATGTTATTATCTCCAAGCAAAAATTCTAGCCAAGGATTAGTTAGTAGAACAATTATTGGATATGATTTATTAAAAGCTTTAGATCAGGACAAAACATTAGTTAGTCAATCGTTTGTTGAAGGAACTAATGTAATTGAAGCTGTTGAAGGACTATTAGACAGCGTTGGAACTTGGGTTAAATATGAAATTGAACCCAACGACGAAACATTAAGCGAGGACGTCAGTTATGAATTAGGAAGATCAAAATTATTTATTATAAACAGTTTATTAAACATGATAAATTATTATCCATTATGGGTAAATGGTAATGGCATATTTAAAGGAATACCTTGGAGTCCTACTCCGAATATCGCACATGAATTTATAGATAATTCATTATCATTATATGAAGATAATGTTATTTTAAATATTGATTATTCTGGTGGATATAATGTGGTAAAAGTTATTGTTAATCAATTAAAAGAAGATACTGAACCGTTGGAAGCTACTTTGACCATGGAAGACGAAGGACTAGGAAATCACCCTTTTTCATACACGAATATAGGCCGATATGTTACTCAAATATTTCAATCAGAAGCAACCAGCCAAGATTACGTTGATTTAAGAGCGCGTAGAGAATTACGTAAAATGTTAGAACTAGAAGAAGGAGTAAATTTTAATCATGCCTTTGTAACTCCAAGATTAGACGACGGTATACCATGGCAAGGAGACGCCTATAGATTTAAAAACACTAATTTAAATATAGACTATGTCTATAAAATTATAAAGCAATCATATACTTTAAGCACAGGATTGACAATAAGATCAATGATAAGGAGGTTTAAACTATATGTATGATATATTAGACACAATAAAATATTTAGTAAATAAAGAAGTAGAAGAAAGAGTATTTACTGGAAATGTATCAAGTTTAAACCCTTTACAAGTTAAATTAACAAGCTCAGACAACCCAATTAACATAAGAAT
>Ga0307429_1000619_pt1 | contig 19793 bp, 22 predicted proteins | sample SalMarWE160230MG_FD_202151 | JGI IMG/M metagenome (GOLD analysis project Ga0307429, IMG submission 202151) | Salt marsh sediment microbial communities from the Plum Island Ecosystem LTER, Massachusetts, United States - WE1603-230 | ecosystem: Environmental > Aquatic > Marine > Intertidal zone >... | reverse complement strand
GAACGCCCGTATCCTGCTCTTCTTGAGCATTGACCTCTGCCTGATTTTGAAGTCTGAACCTTAGAGCCGGCTCAATTTCAATGCCTGACTCTTCCTGATTGCGAAGCCTGAACCGCTGGAGCAGGGATGTAACCGGCCTCTGGGCGTCCAGCAGGAAGTATCTGGTATTTTCGTCCACTCTTATGGCTACCTCGTTTTCTTCGGATTGAACCTTGAAGTATGCCTGGTTTTCTTCATCGACTTCGGTTACCGTGCCCTTAACTATCCTGAGCTGAAAGTCCTCAGTCCAGGGCAGAGGCTCATCCGCATTAGCCAGGGCGGGAAGAGCCATGCCTAAAACCAGACTGAGGGCTATTACTGACGCTACCGTTACTTTTAGAACCGACATGATTTTACTTTAACCTCCTGTAGTTTCGGCTCCCTTCCAGCGGTTAGAATCAGCCGGAGAATTGCCAAAAGTTTTTTCATCTGAAACCTCCTATTTAAAGATATTTATCAGTCCGCAATGGCGTAAGCTACCTGAAGGGTAAGGGTAAGCTCAATCTCTCCGGGGCTGATGGGGGTGGTGGCTCCCGGTGCCATCATCTCCATCCCGGCGTCCCTATAGACAACGGGAGGATATATGGTGCCCTCGGAGATGTAGGTGGGTTTGCCCAGCCCGATGCCAGCCAGGTCAGCCAGCTGTTCGGCTTTGGCTCTGGCATCAGCCATTGCCTCCTGGCGGGCTTCCTCGTAGTAGGGGGTGGGGTCATCCACGGAAAAGCTGATGTTATTGACGCGGGTGTAGTCTCCACCGGCGGCGGCCACGGCATCGATAACCAGACCGGCTTGCTCTACATCCCTTATCTTGGCGGTTACCATGTTGGTCACCCGGTAGCCAATCACAACCGTTTCGTCCTTGTAATCATCCCAGCGGGTTACCGGGTAGATGCTGAAATACTGGGTCTGGATATCCTTTTCCGCAACGCCGTTGTCAGCCAGGGCAGCCATCACCGCCTCCATAGCCACCGCTGCCTGCTCCTGGGCTTCGGCTACCGTATCCGCCTGAGCTTCAATGCCCAGGGACAGAGTGGCGATATCCGGGGTAACGGAAACCTCGCCGGTGCCGCTGACCCATATTCCCGACTGCTGGCTGTTAATGTCCACCGTGCCGATGGTGGTAGGGCCACCATTGCAGCCGCTAAAGCCGACTACCGCCAGCATCAGAACCAGACTCAACGCCACCAACCAAAACTTTTTCATCGCTTGCCTCCTTGTATTTTCAATCCCACCTATATATAACGAAAAAGTCGCCGAATGGTTAGCGGCGACTTAAGGGAATTTTAAAAAGGGGCTAACTACTCTAAAGCGTCAAGGGCTTCCTCATAGCCTTCTTCCGATACGGCCAGCGCCCGGCGCAGGGCATCCCTGGTTGACTCCGGCACTTCATCCAGCGCCTGGCGCAGCACCGCCCGGTTACTAGTGGCATCAGACACCAGCGTATTCTTCAACTGAGCCCGATTACCGTTCCGGGCAGAGTCATCCTGGCCACCCCAACCCTTATCCGACTGGGGTACCGTTGTCGTCGGGGGCACGGTGTCCATGGCCGGCGGTGATACCGGCGGGGCTCCAGCTTCTTCCGGCGGCGGGGCTCCCTCGGTTGGCGGTGATGTCGTCGTTGGCGCTGCCGTTAACGGCGGCGAAGCCGCTTCTTCCGGCGGCGGCGCCCCCAGCATTCCCGGCAGGTGTATCCCTCCCCTCCCCTCAATGAAAACCACCATCAACTCCAGTTTATCATCTAGGCGGCGGGTGAGTATCTCCACCTGCCCAACATCGCCTTTATCAGCCATGTAGGCTATCTCGGCAACACGACGGTCAGCCAGCTGGGCGCAGAGCTTTGCCTTGGCTATCTGAGATGGGGTCAGCGTCAGTCGCACCTGTTCAGTTGCCAGCTTTACCGAATATAGAGGGCTATCGGGCATGCTGCTGTCGGCGGCGACAACCGTGCCCCCCCCGGCCAGCACAAGGGCTAAAACTATTGCCATCACCGTTGCCCAGCGCGGGAACCAGCCCCATGACAGGCGGCTCTTACCAGCCGCCGTCTCTTTTAACGCCGAATTGAACTCATACCTTGCCCTCGCCCTGAAATCGGGGCGGGGCTGAATGGTTGTTGCCTCCCGCGCCGCCAGAGCCGTCTCCAGCAGGGGCTTTAGCTCGGCTGCCTGCTCGGGGTAACGTGCAAAACACTGCTCCAGGCTTTCACCTTTGAGCAGCAGCCGCTCTAAACAATCGTTTAAGATATTATCAAATTCTTTATTATTCATTTTGCTTAACCGTTAGCACCCGGCGCAGGGCGACTATGCCGCTGTGCTGTAATGCCTTTACCGCCCCCTGGCTTTTGCCCATTACCTCGGCTACCTGGGCGATGGACAGCTCGCTGGTGAAACGGAGGGAAATCACCTCGCGCTGGGCATCAGTCAGATGCCGGGCGGCCGAGAGCACCTGCTCAACATCCAGCTTGCGCTCGGCGGCCAGCTGGGGATTATCACCACCGCTGACCAGAGTTTCCTCCAGCGGCACCGCCACTTTCTTTTTCTTTCTCAAGTAATCCACCACCTGATTGTGGGCAATGCGGTAGAGCCAGGCGGAGAAGGGTTTGCCCTTCCACCGGAAGGAAGAGATGGACCGGAGCGAGTTTAGAAAGACCTGCTGAGTCAAGTCTTCTGCCTCCACCGCATCTCCTATTTTGAGGGTTATATAGCGATAAATCTTATCGAAATACTCCTCATATATCTGGGCAAAAGCCTCCTGGTCATGCTCTTGCGCTTGGCGTACCAGGCTTTCCTCGTCTTGCACCTGACAACCCCCGAATGTACAAACTGGTTATCCTGTGCATATAGTATAACGAAGCAAAGGGTAAAAAGATAGTAAAAATGGGATGGGGTAAAAGGGCGGCGGGCGGGTTAAGATAAAAAATGGGGCGGTGGGTGGGAATATAGATATAAGTTATGTTAGAATACCCAGGAATCTAGATTAGGAACAGAAATTTGGCTTTTACTATCCGCCTGATGGGCCAGGAAGACCTGCCCCAGGTCAACGAGATTGACCACGAAGCCTTCCCTACCCTCTGGCCGCCACCCAACTACCAGCGGGAGCTTAAGAACGGGCTGGCTCACTACATCGTTACCTGCGATGACGAGATAGAATATGAGCCGCCGGAGCCGCCCAAAGACACCCCCAAAAAGGGGCTTTACGGGCTGCTTGCCCGGCTAAAGACTCTCTTTAATCACCACCAACCCTCCGGCAACGGAGTTCCCCCGACAGCCAGGGATTACATCTACGGCTTTACCGGCCTGTGGCTGATGGCCGGGGAAGCCCACATAACCAACATTGCCGTGCGGGAGAAGTACCGCCGCCAGGGTATAGGCGAGCTGCTGCTCATCTCGCTGATAGACCTGGCTATAGAGCTGGGTGCTAAACTGGTCACGCTGGAGGTGCGCGCCTCCAACACGGACGCCCAGAGGCTATACGCCAAGTATGGCTTCATCGAGGTGGGGCTGCGCCGCGGTTACTACACCGATAACCGGGAGGACGGGGTGCTGATGACCATAGAAGATATCACCTCAGCCCCGGTTCAAGCCAACCTACAGCGGTTAAAACAGGCCCACGCCCGGAGATGGAAAACACCTGCCCCCATTATTGCTCCCTGGAAACTCCTGTCTTAAAGACTGAGAGGCTATTGACAAAAGCGGAAAAAGGCGGATAATACGGTGCATACGGAAAAGCACCCCGCCATCTAAAGAAGGAGAGCCACCATGAGTGATGCCGAGAGAAGCAAGAGCAAGGTAAGAGTTCGCCCCATGGAACCAATGGACATTGACAGCGTTCTGGCTATCGACAGCAAAATCACCGGGATGCGAAGGGCGGCTACCTACACCGATTTGCTCATCGGCGACCTAGGGAAAATTCCCGACCTTAGCTTTGTCGCCGAAGTTGACGGTGAGGTGCAGGGCTTTCTGCTGGCGCGGCGGGCCTATTTCGGGGAGCCATTTGACGAAGTAGGCATGATTCACATCCTGGGCGTTGAACCCGACTACTGGCGGCAGGGCATCGCCACCCGGATGATAGATGCCCTAGTAGAGACCTGCCAGGAGAAAAAACTTAATGCCGTGCGGATAATGATTAACGAAAAAGACGACCAGCTACAGGGCCTGTTTGAGCGTTCGGGCTTCCGCCGGGGCAAGCTTGTCGACTATACCAAGAAGTTCAAAAAAATAGATTAAACCGGATATAAGATATACCCCAACCCTATTTACCGCCCGGCTTGGGCATCTCTTTAGCCCTCTTATTCAGTTCCAGCCATTCCTCTAATCCCTGCTTGCTCTTAGCCAGCGGCTCTTTTAACCTGTCTACCTGAATACCGGCTAAATAGCTCGACGACTTGTGCTTTTTGGCGGCCTCTATCTCACCGTTGAACTCCTCGGCAATAGCATAGGCGCCAACCAGAGTGTTGTGCAAACTCTGGTCTATATAATTCATTTTATCCTTGTTGCTTTTCCAGGTGCCGGTCTTAAACTTCTTAGACTGCCACTTGAAGAGAAAGGTTTCCATGAGCTGCCGGTTATAGTCTATTTCCGACAGCAGGCTGCGCACTACCTGCTGCTGCCTCTTCTGCTCCTGATGTTTCCTGAAGAAAATATTAAATACTATGAAGGCGACCACCGGCACCAGGTAGGACAAGACCTGGCCTATTTCTCCCCAGTCAATATCCAAGGCTAACCCCCTACGGCAAAGTCTAAAATTTAATTAAAACACAAACCGATAACCATGTCCAACGGGTAATAGACCCAAGGCTTGGATGTTTGCCTGGCAACTCTACTTAGCAACCCACCCCCTTAAAGCACCCAGAAAAATCTTCGATTTTCCCGGGGACCCGCTTTTAATCCCCCTCCCTTACAAGGGAGGGGGAAGGTTTTTTTAGAAGAGGGGTGCCAACCCCTCTTAAACACCCTGCTGGGCTAACTTTTTCAAAGGGGGCGGGGTAAAAAGGGCGTTAGCCCTACCTCAAGGGCGGCTGGCTTAATTCCCATCCCCTGTAAGGGGTGAAGCATAACCCTTCCACTTAAGGGCGGTGGGTGGGAATAGATATAAAACGGGGGCGGGGAAGAAGGTTTTAGAGGCACAGCCTATGAGGGCGGGTTGGGTGGGAAGATAGACGAAACTTTAATTTGAATAAAAGTCAATAAATTGATATAATTCTCTCTATTCCGGCAAAGGTAGGGAGGCAACTATTATGGTAACGGGAAACAAAGGCGAAATAAAAATCAGGCCTATGGAGTGGGGGGATATCGATGCCGTTATATCTATTTACAGCAAAATAAGGGATGAAAAAATACCCGGCGTCAAGCGGAGCCGCCTGAGCTACCGGGGCGCTATGACCTTTGACGAGATAGCCGTAACCAACCCGGGAGGCCCGCTTGACCTGAGCCTTATCGCGGAAGTAGAGGGTAAGGTCGTTGGTTTTATCTGGAGCCGGTTAGCCTACGTGGGCATACCCGTTGACGAAGTGGGTATCATCTACATGCTAATCGTTGACCCCGAATACCAGAAAAAGGGTATCGCCGGCAAGCTGGTCGATGCCCTGCTGAAGCGCTGCAGCGAGAAGAAGGTTAGTACGGTGCGTGCCGTTATTGACGAGCGCCACTGGGAGCTTCATAACTATTTCCAGAAGCTGGGCTTTCACCGCAGCGAGCTGGTCATCTACACCAAAGCCGCCGAAGGCTAAAGCCGGCTCTTTACCAGCAGGCATATATTGCGGGAAAATAGCTTTAGTGGAAAGCGGTAGGAGCTTTCCGGGAAAGATTTAAGCACCTCAAAGCCCGCCTGCTTTACCAACCTTTCCAGCTCACCATAGGAGAAGAGGTAGTAGCGGCGGTAGAGGGTTTCGCCCTTCTTTCTACGCCAGGGGATTTCTACCTCTCTGGGTTTAAGCCAGAAACGGGGCTGCCAGTGGTTCCACACCGTGATAAAGGCCTCGGCGCCCGGCTTTAATACCCGCCTGAGTTCAGTTAAAGCCTCCTGATGTTCCCCACTCATTAGATGGTGATAGGTTGCCACCGATATTGCCCGGTCAAAGCTCTCATCGGGGTAAGGGAGGCGGCGGACATCAGCCAGTATCAGCTCTACGGCAAAGCCGAATTTCTGGGCGTACTTTTCGGCGAATTTTAGCATCTCGGCGGAGAAGTCCACCCCGTATAGCTCAAAGCCGTCTTTAAAAGGCAAAAAATCGGGGCCGTGGGCACAGCCAGTGTTGAGCAGCTTGCCCCTCTGCCAACGCTCTGCCAGCGCTTCCAGCTCTTTGCGGAATATTGACCAGTGCCGGAAGTTGTACCAGCCGGGGGCTATCTGGTTAAAAATTTCTCTGTTTGTTGCCATCAGCTTTAATCTGCTACACTGTTTATGGCATACCATGAGGAAATTTGCAAGGACTATATCCGGGGTAACGCCGGTGGCGGTGATGACCTCGCCCCTGAAATGCCCGGGGCAGTGCATCTTCTGCCCCACCTACCCATCCATACCCCAGAGCTATACTCCAGAATCGCCGGCGGTCTTAAGGGCGATAAGGTGCGACTACGACGCTGGCAAGCAGGTACGCTCAAGGCTGAAAGCACTCAGCGAAATGGGGCACCCCACCGATAAAATCGAGCTGATAGTGATGGGGGGCACCTTTCTGGCTTACCCCGAAGAATACCAGTACCGGTTTATCAAGGGCTGCTTCGACGGGCTGAACGGCCAAGAATCAGCCGACCTGGAAGAAGCCAAGAAAATCAACGAAACGGCTCAGCACCGCTGCACCGGAATGTGCATCGAGACCAGGCCGGACTGGTGCCGGCAGCAGGAAATAGAGCGGATGCTGGAGTTCGGCGCCACCCGGGTGGAGCTTGGCGTTCAAATCTTAGACGACGAAATCTACCGCCTTACCCAGCGCGGGCACAAGGTGGAGGATGTAGTGCGGGCTACCGCCCTGCTACGGGAAAACGGCTTTAAGGTGCACTACCACCTGATGCCTGGGCTGCCCGGCTCCACGCCGGAACACGACCTGGAGCTATCGAGAAAGGTTTTCGAGGACGAGCGCTTTAAGCCCGACGGATTAAAGCTGTACCCCACCATGGTGGTCGAGGGCACCGAGCTGGAGAAGTGGTACCTGGAAGACCGCTACCAGCCCTACGAAATCAGCACCATGATTAACCTGATGGCGGATATCAAGTCCATCGTGCCCAAATACGTGCGGATATCGCGGGTGCTGCGCGACATACCGGCCAAGTTTATCACCGCCGGCTGCAAGGATTCCTTAAGGGGGGTGGTCAAGCAGCGAATGAAGCGCAAGGGCGTCGAGTGCCGGTGCATCCGCTGCCGGGAGTATGGCCACCGGGCACGGGAGGGCCGGGAAACGGGAGAGCCCCGCCTGACCAGGCTGGACTACGAAGCGGCGGGGGGTAAAGAAGTTTTTCTATCCTTTGAGGATGAAACCGAAACCCTGTTCGGCCTGCTGCGGCTGAGGATTCAGCCCAAGGGGGAAGAGAATTCAGCGGTGATACGGGAGCTGCATGTCTACGGGCCTGAGGTCCCCCTTGACCAACAGCGGGAAGGAGCCGCCCAGCACAGGGGGCTGGGTAAAGCCCTGCTGGTGGAGGCGGAGAGAATCGCCCTGGAGGAGTTTAAGGCGCCGCAGATGAGCATTTTAAGCGGCATAGGCGCCCGGGAATACTACCGCAGTGAGTTCGGCTACAGGCTGGAGGGGGCTTATATGGTTAAGGAGTTAACACTGGCGGGGTGTAAGTAACCCCATCCCTTCCCCCTTCCAACAGTTGTTATTCTTCCCACCCTAACCCGCCCTACAGAAGTGATACTTCCATGAATTTCTTCTTGGGGGTGGGGAAAGGGGGAAGAGCAGTTTAAAGGGGTGTTTAAGAGGGGGCTAAAGCCCCCTCTTTTTTATAATAAATTCCCCCTCTCCCTGCCAGGGAGAGGGGGATTAAGGGGGTGAGGGTTTCCTTAAATATATAATTAAAATGATTGGAGAGCGGGGGACTAGTGACTATTCAAGTAGTCTATCGCCCACTGGACGGCGTCAATGTTCTCCATGTCGAGCTCATAGTCCGGGGGTAATCCTTCGCCCTCTATCAAGCGACCGCTGGGAGTGAGCCAGCGGGCGTTAGTCATGTATAACCCCGCGCCACCTCTAAGCGGGTAAAGGATATTGGCGCTACCCTTGCCGAAGGTCTTTTTGCCGGCAATTACCGCCCGGCCGTAGTCCTGCAAAGCCCCCGCCAACACCTCGCTGCCGCTGGCACTGTACTCGTCCACCAGCACCACCAAAGGCAGGCCGGTGGTTATCCCGCCAGGCTCGATTGAGTAAGGCAAATGATTCCCCTGATTATCCACCACATCGAGCAACACGCCCTCCTCCAGGAAAAAGCCAGCGACATCAACCACTGTATCCAGCAAGCCGCCGGGATTGCTGCGCAGGTCAAGGATAATCCCCGAAGCCTGCTGGCTTACCTCCTCCAGCACCGGGGACAGCTCTACGGCAGTCCTCTCTGTGAAATGGGTGATATTGATGTAAGCGATGTCCTCCATCATCTCAAAGTGGATGCTGGGCAGCTCAATCTCAGCCCTTACTATCTCGATTAACTCCGGTTCGGTCTCACCCTCGTGAAGGATGGAAAGGGCAACCACCGTCCCCTTGGGGCCCTGGACTCTGAGCACCACCTCAACCAGGCTCAGTCCGGCAGTAGACTCGCCATCGACTTCCAGTATAACGTCCCCCGCCCTGATGCCCGCCTTATCCGCCGGCGAGCCGGCAACAGGGGCAATAACCACTACCTGGCCATCCTCATTAGCGGTAACATGGGCACCAATGCCCTCAAACTTCCCCTCCATACTCCCCTGGCTCAGCTCGTAGGCGGCGATATCAAGATAGGCGGTGTAGGGGTCGTCCAGTGCCTCCACCATTCCCCTGATAGCGCCTTCGGCCAGCGCCCCGGCATCAAGCTTGCCCTTATCCACGTAATTCTCAAAGATTATGTCCCACACCTGCTCTATACTATCCAGACCCCGTTCCGAAGAGGTTCTGTTGCCCACAACCCAGCCGGCACCAAAGGTTACGGCGATGACAACCGCCAGCAACACGCTTATGGCTATAATTTTGGCTCTTTCTGACATCGGACTTATTCTCCCTTAAAGCGTTTCAGGCATACAGGGCTATATTACCAGAGAGGAGGGAAATTTGCAGTAACCAGGCCAAGTAAACCTGTAAGCCGAGTTCTGTACTCCGACGAATCGGAGCGGTGACCATCTATCTAGCCCTGATGTTGCCATCAGGGTCAAGCGACCAACCCGGGGACAGGCCGGGCGTCCTTATGTCCCTCTATTTGGTCTTGCTCCGAATGGGGCTTGCCCAGCCGACCGGTCACCCGGCCGCTGGTGAGCTCTTGCCTCACCATTTCAACCTTACCCTCGCGGGCGGTATGTTTCTGTGGCACTATCCGTAGGGTTTCCCCTCCTGGGCGTTACCCAGCATCCTGCCCGGTGGAGCTCGGACTTTCCTCCCCGAAAAAAAATCAGGGCGGTCACCCGGTTTACTTGACCTGATTACACTGTAGTATAGAAGGTATTAGAAGTCAACTTAAAGCCCGGTGCGCCAGCCTGTCGGCTTCCCTGTTTTGAGTGCGGGGGATGTGGGTTATGGTGAAGGCTTCCAGTGAGCCGGTGAGCTGGACTACTTTTTGATACAACGGTCTTAAGCTGGCTTTTTTAACGCGGTAGCGGCCTTTAAGCTGTTTCACCACCAGCTCTGAGTCCGACCTGATTTCAACTTCTTCAGCGCCGAGGCGTGCCGCCTCCTCAAGGGCGGCGATAACAGCCCGGTATTCCGCCTGGTTATTGGTGGCGTGTCCGATGCGCCGCGAAAGGCGGCTGACGGTCTTTCCCTGCCCGTCCTGTATAACGGCGCCTATAGAGGCCTGCCCGGGATTGCCCGATGAGGCGCCATCGGTATAGATTATCAGTCTTTTCGGCTTCATATGCGCTTTAAGCCAGGAAGAGGATGCGCCCGCAGCTGCTGCACTGCACCAGGTTGTTGCCTCTCACCCGCTGCAAGTCGGTGGTGGGCAATGACAGCCGGCAGCCGCGGCATATCCCCTGCTCTACCCTGGCTACCGCCGTGCCCCCCTTGCGCTCTCTGAGTTGTTTATAGAAGTCGACCGTTTCGGGCTCAATCCCCTCCGCCAGCCGCTGCCATCTCCCTTTAAGGTCGGTGAGGGCGGCTTTGAGCTTTTTCATCTCCCCGGAGAGCTGCTTTTGCTGGCGCTTCCAGTCGGCGGTGAGGGTTTTAAGCTCGCCGCTTATGCTGGCTACGGCGGCCTCGGACTGCTCGACCTGCTCGATTACGCCTAACGCTTTCTCCTCCAGCCTGCCGCGCCTAGTCTTGAGCATCTCGACGTCCTGCTGGAGACTTGCCAGCTCCTTGGGGTTCTTGACCTGGCCGCTGAACAGCTTCTCTTCAGCGGCGGCAATCTTGCCGGTGATATCGTCTATCTCCCACTCCGCCGAGTGCTGCTGGTGCTTTAGCTCTTCAAGGCGCTGCTGCTCCGACTCAAGCTGGCTCTGGCTTTTAAGCACCGCCCGGCTTTCGCCGAGCTGGCTGGTGACCTGCTTTAGCGCCTGCTCGTCGGACTCAATCTCTAGGTCTAATTCCTGAAGCTCGTAGAGTTGCCTGGCAAGATTCATTTTACCCGCCTATTCTATAACGACCAGGCAGTAATAGCAATTTATTGGGGAGGTCTAGCCCGATTTTTAGAGGGTGTTTTCTTTCCCACCCTGACCCACCCTACAGGGCTATGCCCTTAATCCCTCGCTTTTTGGGTGGGGGGAAAAGGAGGGCAACCTGATGGGGTGTTTAAGAGGGGCTAAGCCCCTCTTTACCTTAAAGGGTGGAGGGCGGGTAAAGATATAAAACGAGGGGTGGGGCAGTGACAAATGCCTGTAGCCTTAATAGAACATTTGTGCTAACATTGACTAAAAAGGGGAAGGATTATGAGGCTGCTGCGATTAGCCGTGGAAACCAAGCGGTGGGACCTTGCCGCCCACACCATCGTGCTGGCGAGCGCCAAAGTGCTAAAGAACGGAGATAGACCGGATGGCGGAAAAGGCAAAGCGAAAAAGAGGCGCCCCAAAGGGTAACCAGAACGCCCGTACGCACGGCTTCTACTCTAAAGTGCTGGACGAAGCGGAACAGCTCGACTTTGAGCTGGCTAGCGGCGTCGAGGGCTTTGACGACGAGATTGCCCTGCTGAGGGTCAAGATAAAGTCCCTGCTGGAGAAAGACCCGGAGAATATAAAGCTGCTGATGCAGGCAACCAACTCCCTGGTCCGCCTGGTCAAGACCAAATACAACATCACCAAGGAGCAGAAGAAGGGGCTGAAGGAGGCAATCGGCAATGTCCTCAAGGATATCGCCATCCCGCTCGGCATCAAGGTCATCGGGAACATGGCTAAATAGGGAGTTTTAGCAGCCCTATTCCCCCCTACCCTTCTTTAGCGTTGGTTTTATTTCCCACCCTCCCACCCTCATAAGCTGCGCTTCTAAAACTTTCTCCCCCACCCACCCTAAGAGGTTAGACCTCTAAAACTCCCTTAAGCAAGGGGGGTACAATTTCTCCCCTCTGGGGAGCGGGGCAAAAAGGGCTTTAGCCCGTTTCCATTAAGGGCAGGTGGGCGGGTAAAGATAAAAATGGGGGCGGGGTAATAGTATCATGTCAATAAAAGTCCTGAATAAACTGCGCCCCTACCAGCGGGAGGTTGCCTCGGCAGTGCTGGACAGCGTCTTCAAGGGCAAGGGGCTGACCTTCTCCGTGGAGATTGCCCGCCAGGGGGGCAAGAACGAGCTATCGGCACAGCTCGAGCTGCTGCTGCTCACCATCAACATGACCTACCCCAAAAACCTGATAAAGTGCGCCCCCACCTTCAAGCCGCAGACGGTCATATCCCTGATGCGGCTCAAGGACCGGCTCAACGACGCCGGATTCAGCGGCATCTGGATGCCCGAGCTCGGCTACATCATCCGGCTGGGCAGCGCCCGGGCTATATTCCTTTCCGCCGATGAGACAGCCAATGTCATCGGCAACACTGCCCATATCCTGCTGGAGATAGACGAGGCGCAGGATGTGAGCCAGGAGAAGTACACCAAGGAATTCAAGCCCATGGGCGCCACCACCAATGTCACCACCGTCCACTACGGCACCACCTGGGACGACACCACCCTGCTGGAGGAGGTCAAGCAGAGCAATCTGGAGCTGGAGAGGCGGGACGGCATTAAACGCCACTTCCGCTACGACTGGCAGGAGATAGCCAAACACAACCCCGACTACCTCGCCTATGTGGAGGGGGAAAGGGAGAGATTGGGGGAGAACCACCCCCTGTTCCTGACCCAGTACAGACTTTTGCCCCTGCGGGGGGGAGGCGGTTTCCTGAGCCGGCAGCAGCTCGCCCAGATGAAGGGCAGGCACACACGAAAGCACCGGGGCGAACGGGGCAAGGTATACATCGCCGGTATAGATATAGCTGGTGAAGCCGAGATAGCAGAGGGCGACTATACAGCTGTCCCAAAGCTAAGGCAGGACTCCACGGTGGTCACCATCGGCGAGCTGGACTTTTCGGCATGCGACGATATCCAGAAACAGCCCCGGATAAGGGTGGTGGAGCACTACCGCTGGACGGGCGCCAGGCACGCCGAGCTGTATTCCCGGCTGGTGGACATACTTAAAAACGTCTGGCGCTGCCGGAGGGTGGCGGTCGACGCCACCGGCATGGGACAGCCGGTAAGCTCTTTCCTGAGGAAAGCGCTCGGCTCCAGGGTGTCCGCCTTCACCTTCACCGCTAAAGCCAAGTCCGAGCTCGGCTTTAACCTCCTCGCCACTATCAACGGGGGGCGGCTCAAGGTCTATAAGAGCGACGGCTCCGACGAGGCGCAGGAGTTCTGGCTGGAACTAGAGCGCGCCAAAAGCCAGTTCAGGGCATCGCAGACGATGAATTTTTATGTCTCCCCTGCCGAGGGGCACGACGACTTTTTGATGAGCCTGGCGCTTACGGTGGAGGCGGCTAACCTTTACGAGAGGAGAGGGGCGTGGGGGAGGTGAGGGAGTGTAAAAATACCCCAAAAGAGGGATTGACAAATCATCAAGTTGGTGCTATACGTAACCTACATATTTGCTGAAATATCAATAGTAATGCTACAATAAGTAATGCTACAATACTTGCAATAGTTGCAATACTATTGTACGCGCCAATAGGGGGTTGAAAGTGGTTGAAAATACAGATTTAAGAAAAGTGCTTAAGGGTTATTCAAACAAATGGGTTGCACTATCTGCTGATAGCAACAAAGTTGTAGGTGTAGCTGATAATCCAAAAGATGCGCTTGAACAAGCACATTCTAAAAAAGAAGCAAACCCAATTTTGACTAAGACACCAGAACATTATGGCACTTTTATATTGTGAGTATTCGACTTAAATTTGATTATCGCAAGTTCCCCGCGGACCCATCAGATGCATTCCCTGGGCGTCGAAGTGCTACAAGACCAGTTATCCCTGTAACACTCATAAACGGGAATGAAAAAGTAACGTATCTTGCTATCATTGATTCTGGTGCAGACCTTTGCATTTTCCACGCCGAAATTGGCGAGCAAATTGGAATTAATATTGAATCTGGCAAAGTGCTGACATTTAGTGGAATTACAAAGGAACAGCTAACTGCTTATTTCCACAAAATTAAGATCGGGATTGGCGGTTACGAATATGATTGTTACGCTGGTTTTTCAAGAAACTTGGCAACTATGCCCTACGGCCTTTTGGGGCAAGGTGGCTTTTTCGATTTATTCAATATAGTCTTTGACTATAATAAGCAAAGAATTGAATTAATAAACAAAGACGACGATTAAAAAGACTCTAAAATTAAAACTTATCTCAAGCTATAGGGAGAACCATCGTGGTGGTGGGAGGTAAGAAGAGAGTTTAAGAGGGGGCTTAAAAAGCCCCCTCCTTTTTTATAGACTCTAAAGCTAACTAGCCGTCCAGCCCCCATCGACAACAAAATCGGTGCCGGTGACCAGCCTCGACTCATCGGAGGCAAGATAAAGAATGGCATAGGCAATATCTATCGGCTTGCCCAGAAAACCGATGGGGTGGGCGGACTCCAGCTTTTTCTTGAACGCCTCATCATGAGCCATCATATCGGCTACCATATCCGTTTTGATAACGCCGGGGTTCACCGAGTTAACCCGGATGTTATAGTCGTGACCCCACTTGGAGCACTCTATAGCCGCCGTCCTGGAAAACAGCCTCACACCTCCCTTACTGGCAGCATACGCCGCCGTATTATCAGCAGTGCCGATAATACCGACCACCGAGGATATATTAATAATAGAACCGCCGCCGCTCTCTCTCATCGCCCTTATGGCGTGCTTGGTGCCCAGAAAAACGCCGTCCAGATTAACGCTCATAAGGCTGCGCCACTCCTCCAGCGTGGTCTCGGCAATCTCCCTGATGAGCTGGACGCCGGCGTTATTCACCATAATATCCAGCTTGCCGAACTCGGACAGAGCCTTACTGACTAGCGCCTCCCAGCTATCTTCGCTGGTGACATCGTGCTTGACAAAGATAGCCCTGCCCCCGGAACTCTTTATTTCTTCGGCGGCTTCTTTGCCGACATCTTCGAGGATATCGGCGATAACAACCTTAGCCCCTTCCTTAGCCAGCAACTGCGCCACCCCCCTGCCGATACCCCTGGCGGCGCCGGTTATGATAGCCGTTTTGCCTTCTACGCGACCCATTTCGTCCTCCTTCTCTTTAACGCTTACTGCACCCCATATATTAATACCAAACGGCGGGCAGGTAAAGTGAGGGGGGCTTAAAAGGGGTCTTGTCCCACTTTTAGAGGGTGTTTTATTTCCCACCCTCCCACCCTACAGAAGTGATACCTCTATCAATTCCTTCAGGGGGGCGTAACCCTTCCATATAAGGGTGGAGGGCGGGTAAAGATATAAATGGGGGTGGGGAAAAAGATTTAAGTTCCAAAAACCAGAAAGACGGTCACATTCCACAGCACCAGGGCGGTATACAGCCCTACAAAGCAGGCACTGAAGATAAAGATGAGCCGGGGCAGCCTCCTGGCTATGTTCCACAGTATCAGGACGCAAATGATAGCCCCGCACATCTTAACGACCAGGAAATTGTTTTCGGTGACCAGAACTTTGAGCAGCGGGTTGCCCTCCTGGCCCAAGCCGTTCTTGATAAGGTACTGGCTGATGAGACCGTCAGCCACGACCAGCGACAGCAACGTGCCCAAAAGATATTCTATTCTACGCAGTCTGGTGGCTTCTTCCACGGGTAAAAGCTTTCTCTTACCATTATAGCGTCACCGGCGACAGCTGTCCACATTTTTCCGGGGTGGGGCTTTAAAGCCTACTGTGCCCGCCTCAATCTGCGGAACATAAAGACCGCCGGCAGGACAACCACCACAGCCACTATGGCGAATACATAGATAACTTCCGGGCCGAAACCGCTTAAGACCCATATTATCGAAGTCGCCACAACAACCCCCAGAGCGGCCACGTGATACAGGCCGAAACCGACCAGCGACACCACCCTGCCCGCCGCGACTGTACGCCGTATTATCAGGAGTATCATCCCGGCGACAAGAGCCAGAAAGCCGCCCATCGAGGTAAAGAGAGCCAGCTCGCTGCCAAATCCCCCGACATCGCCGCCGGCCCCGCCCGAGTAGCCGAAGGCAAAACCTAAAGTTAGCGCCAGCCCCAGGCCGAACAGCACCACCCCCGCCACAAGCCCGTAAAGGAGCACCCAGAGCCACATTAACCGCATCTTTAAGCCACCTCCCGCCATAATATTATAGCTCACTTTAAGGTACGGCGCAGGATAGCGCCGGAAACTAAATATACCAAAAGCCCCACGGCGATGAGGAGCCCGCCGAAGGAAGCCGCCCGCCAGCCGGTATTAATGGCTAAAAGCACCGCCGTCACCAGCCCCAGCGCCGGCATAATGATATCCAGGAAAATGCGCCTGAAGCCGGACAGGGAGCTTTCCCGGTTAAAAATCTTGAGGGCGGCGGCATTAACCCCGGCGAAGGCGAGCAGGGTGGCGAAATTGGTGAACTCGGCGACATCCCTGATATCCTCGAAAACGGTGAACAGGCTGGCGAAAAAGCCGACCACGATAATTGCCAGCCAGGGGGTGCGGCGTTCTTCGCCGATAACGCAGAAGACCCGGGGCAAAGCCCCGGCACAGGACATCGCCCACATCGCCCTTGATGCCGCCAGCAGCAGGAGCAGGACGGTGTTAGCCGTCGAGAAAAGCGCCACCAGGGTCAGCGTCAGCCCGGCATTGCTCCCCAGCACCTGCGCCGCCACCAGAGCCAGCGGGGCATTCGATTGGCTCAAGGTATTCCAGTCCAGCACGCTGACCGCCGCTAGTGAGACCAGTATGTAGAGCAGGGTACTTATCCCCAGCGCCAGCAGGATTGCCCGGGGGAGGTCGCGCTGCGGGTTTTTCATCTCCTCGGAGAGATTGGCCATGCCCTCGAAGCCCAGGTAGGCGAAGAAGACCAGCGATGCCGCCCCGATGGTCCCGGCAACACCCATCGGCATCTCCATGATGTTGACCTCGCCGAAATGGGGCACGCCGATAGCCACGATAAAGACCAGCCCGGCCACCTCTATGAAGGTGAGTATCCCGGCCAGCAGAGCCGATTCGCCGATGCCGAGGAAGACCACTATCGAGGAAGCTAATACCAGACCGATTGCCACCGGTATTACCGGAGTGCCCAGCAGGTAACTGAGATAGCCTGCAAAGCCCAGCGCCACCGCCGACGCCGAGATGACCACCGCCCATAAAATCATCCATCCCGCCAGAAAAGCCAGCGAGGGCTTGAAAGCCATGCCGACAAACTGGAACTCGGGGGCATCCTTGGGCTTAAGCTTGGACAGTCGGGCATAAGAAAGCCCGGTCAGGCCCGCCACCGCCGCCGCAATCAGGAAAGACAGCCAGACGGCGTTGCCCGCCTCCCCCGCCGCCACCCCCACCAGCACGTAGATGCCCGACCCCAGAATTACCCCGATGCCGGTAAGCGTGGTTACCCACAGCCCCAGGCGTCTTTTAAGCTGAGGTTCGGCGGATTGGAGAGGTTCGGTCATGGGCATAGTCTCCGTGGTATTTAGAGTAGCATAGAGGAGGGGGTTGGGGTAAGTCAAGGGTAGAGCTAAGAGAGGGAAAAAGTAACCCAAAAGTGGTATAATAAGTTTACTATAAAGTAGAATTGACAATGGCTTTGGTTAATGGTAAGCTAAACCCCCTAAAAGGCAAAAATGAAACTGATCAAAATAACCTACGAAATTAAATATCTAGAGAGAATAAAGCTGCTTGATGGCTACGAGGCAATCCGACGAGACATGCTACCAAAGGAACCCGAAAAAACAGGGTCATTGTTCACACCAGGCTTACGAATGGAGGATAAAAAAGGAAAGCGAGTCATGCTCGTGGATTCTACACGCAGTGTGATTGATATTGAGCAGCCGCCGAATGTAGGATTTTGCAGAGACGCTGTTACCCGTTTCTTCAAATCTGTTGACGAAAGGCTTGGTATCCCGCAGGTCAGTAGGTATGGACTTCGTTCAACTTGGATTCAAGAATACAACGGCAGTTTTCAAGAACTTCTTGACAAGTGTAAACGGCATATTTTTGGTGGTTCGAGTTTGGTTGAAAGAGTCAACGACGTAGGTGCCGTTTTTGATTACTACCTTGAGGGCAGTCAAAAACTTGCGATGACCGTCGGGCCGATGGAAGCAGACCAATTGAGGAGCCAGTTTCTCAGCTTTGAAACTGAGACATTACCATCGCCCTTCTTGTATGTAGATGTTGACCTAGGAGATACTGCCACAAAGCAATTCTCTTTAAAGCATTTGCGTAATTTCTTTGATAAGGCTGTTAAAGAAGGCGAAAGACTTGGGAATGAAACGATTGCTCAGATAGGAGTCAGCCAATGAGCACAGGTACATTAATACAAGCACCCAGCTTAGTAAAGAAGCAGGCACCCGACAAAACAGTTGACTGTGCTTCTAAAGAAATCACATCGCCTGAAGAACAAATACGTGAGCAACTACTAGAATCTGAATTTGGACCAGAGCTATTTTTCAGGACGCATGATGCCCATTTTGCCAACCCTGCCTACTTCAACTCTATGTTTCGTAGGTATGCGTCTGGCACGTCTTTCGGTGATTGGGACACCACCAGTCAAACTAAAATTGATGGAATCGCCTCCAATGTATGGGACAGTCCGAGGTTGAGGAAAATTTTAGCTGAGCCTGTAGGTACACCTGTAGAACTAACGATGGAAGAGGCAGATGAGATAGTGCGTCTCGCCTTCGGGAGACGTCATGACTTGCCTACAGGCAAGGAAATGGTGAAAGAAGTACGTGAACTGCTAGGCCATTCACTGATTGAGCGACTTAAAAAGACGGACTAATACCTAATGACTGACCTTTACGACACATGCGTATTTATTGATTACTGGAGAGGAGACACTGCTGCATTAAGTCTCATAGATTCCGTGAGGAGTCAATCACGGTCTGCATCCTATAGTCCTCTCTCTGCTACAGAGTTATGGCTCTACAAACAACTAGGTCGCCAAGAAGAAATCGAGTTCGTCGCGTTAACACGTTATTTCCTACAGGAGGCCAAACTGAGTACGATAGCTGCAAGGAAAGCTGGGCAGTTGTTGAGAGGTTACAGTAGGAATCAACAAAGGACACTTATGGCGGATGCACTGATTGCGGCAACAGCAGAGGAGAGAGGAGAACGAATCCGCACTAGGAACGACAAGGATTTTCGTAAGTTCTATAGTAATGTCGCAGCCTACTAGCCGGTATTTTACCTTCTGACGTAGCGTTCAATTTTTGGTGGTGGGGAGGGGTAAAAAACAAAGTCTAAAAGAGGCGAATATGGGGGTGTTTAAGAGGGGGCAAAGCCCCCTCTTTTCCATATAAGGGCGGCGGGCGGGCAAAGATATAAAACGGGGCGGGGCTTTAAAGCCACAATTCTCTCAATCTGTCACCATTATCCCCAATTATTAAAATCATAACCCAATTTAGTGTAATGCCCTCTGGCATTTTTCTACCCTTTATGCTACAATTGTCTATATACTTCCAGGAGAGTGCGCCATGAAACTGATGGTCATCGGGCTGGGGCGGGGCGGGGGTAAGCTTGCCGATGAATTTGTCCGCTTGAACAAGAAAGCCAGAGCCAAGCGGGGCTTAGAGATAGTCACCGACGCCTTTGCCGTTGACACCAACCCGGCTGACCTGAACAGCCTGCGGGCCGTAAAGGCCGACCTCCAGCACCGAATCCTCATCGAGAGCGAGAGGACGGACGGGAGCGACGCCGTCCAGATGAGCGAAATCGGCGCCCAGGTTACCCTGGAAAACAGCACCAGAGTCCTAGATGCCATCAGAGCCGCCGGGCGGCTCTTCGAAAGCGACGCCTTCCTGCTTGCCGCCAGCGTCGTCGGCGGCACCGGCTCCGGCGGCATGCCGGTACTTGCCCAAGCTTTGAAGAACTGCTACCAGGACAGACCGGTATATGCCCTGGCCGTTCTCCCCTTCAAGGACGAGGAGGCGGAGGAGGAACGAATCGCCTATAACGCCGCCATATCGCTCAAGTCCATCCATTCCGTGGCCAATGCCGTATTC